>Ga0123341_1002328_pt1 | contig 15552 bp, 10 predicted proteins | sample Turbeapinknodule_FD_89959 | JGI IMG/M metagenome (GOLD analysis project Ga0123341, IMG submission 89959) | Root nodule microbial communities of legume samples collected from Mexico - Turtle bean Mexico pink nodule | ecosystem: Host-associated > Plants > Roots > Nodule | place: Mexico: Nepantla... | reverse complement strand
AAGTATAAAAGCACTTACAAAGCCCCATCCCATCTTGGTGAACTCTTGGCCAACAATACTGTATTCACATCTGGTAGCCAGGAAGAGTTCCATGTATGCACGTTCATCTATTATGGCAGTCACACCTCCATTAGCAGGGCCATCTTTCAAAGCCTTTTCATATTCTGATGGGGAGTTCAGAGGAACAAGCCTTGATCTGTGTATGTTTAGCTCCTCTGTCAGATAATTTTCAGCAAAGGAGCCACTCAGGAAACCAATCCGGTCATCGCTTGTTGCTAAGCTTTCAATTCCCTTAACTGAGGAAGAGAGCTGTTCCACAGTTAGGATGGAGGTGAGGCTTGCAATGTAGCTTGAGTTGAGTATCAAAACCACAAACAGCCATATGATCAGCACTAAGCGACCAAGAGTGCTCACAGTTTTCTCTCCTGAAAATAAATACTCATCTTAGAGAGATTAAGTTAAGAACAAAACCTCAAATGTAGAAACCATCACTTTTGATTGGCTTAATATTCTATCGTTTACTATCCTTGAAATTTTGTCAGAAATGCAAAACTAATTGCTGTTTGATCAACAAATTTCAACCACTTACGATGAGAAAAAAACAGGGTTGAAAAGCTAAACCTGCATAGAGAAACAATTCAGATCTCAGCAGCTGTTGAAGTTTGTATTCAGTATAAAAGAAAGAGCTTATTTTAGTGAATAATTAATTACCATAAAATGGTCACAAACTGCCTTCTAGCTGGGCCTCTGAAGTCATCATTTAAGCGACGTTCCAAAATCCATACAACAGCTCCCACAACTAAGAAAAACATTCCTGTCACAAACCACATCATTGGAGTGAACGGTCTGAGGAAAGCCCAAGCACTGGATTTCATCTTCCTTATAGGTGCCACAACCACTAGCCCCGACTCAACATATGGCTGTGTAAAATCCACTATCTTAGTTCGGTTTGTGGTAATGGTAATGTCCCCTACAACTGCATCAAACTCCTACAAGCATATTAGAAGGAATTTTAGTACAAAAGTTAGAATAAGCTCATAGAAACTGTATAACCAATGAAAATGAATTGTAATATTCACCCCAATAGTGATCGAGTTGAGAAGTTTTGAATTTGATGGGTTGGTTTTACCATCTCCAAATGGAACAAACGTGTAAGGAACAGGATAAGGCACCAAGTGGAGAGCAGCAGTAAACACATCTATGCAATAACCACCAAACATCTCATTTCCCTCATTTCCCTCAGTTCCCTCAGTTCTTGACACAAACTCACGGTAACTAATTCTAAGTGGCACCCCAATTCTCAAGTTTCTTCCAGTGTTGGAAAAAATCCACCCACGTGGGGTTTGAGTAGTTTGACCAGGCCAGATGACACTATATAGTCCTTCACTAGAAATGGAATGATTAGTAGCCTCCCCAGTGTGGAGGCCAGAAGTTTCAGACCAATAACCAATCCTCCTTATTCCACTGCCTATCACGTTAATGACTTCATATGATGAATGCACTAAGTTTCCATCTTCACCAAACATCATTTGGCCTGTTAGACCAGTTCTGTTCACCTCTAAAATCTGTTGAAGCAGCTTCCCACCATGAAGAAACACTCCCATAGTATCAAGGTGAAGACTGTCCCCTCTTAACATGTTTAGACTTGAATCATTTGAAAATGACAAAGTTCCCCCACTCCTGAAAAACGCATCGAGTGCAGAAGCAAGCACCCAAACGGTATCATAGGCGTAAAAGCCAAAGGTGTTCAATGCGAAAGGACCCTCAACAGGATCCTTTTCCTTACTCAGTTTGTTCCAACTAGAACTAAATTTTCTTTTGAGTTCTGACTCAGGGGTGTACATGCGCAAGGTGATAACACCTTGAATGTCATTCATTGATTGAGTGGTGAACAATGATGGGTTTGAATCTAACAATGTAGAAAGCCAATCTGTGGCTATCCACACATAGCCACTTTCCATCATGCCAAGTGACCGAGCCACATTCAATACATCTAAACCAAAAGAAGGGTATATGTGAAGGACTATTACTGTTGATTCCATTAAAGCTATCTTAACTAATGCATTGTTTATTTCCTCCCGAGTAATGTTACCAGGCTTAAATGGTGCTTTGTGTGATATTTTACCACGTTTCTCTGCTAGCTTATCCCCTAAAGCAGACACCCCATTTCTTCCATGATCATCATCAATGTAAATGGCAATGACATCTCTCCATTGAAAGTGATCAACAATTTCTGCCACAGCAGTCATCTGATACAGATCACTCTGTGTTGTCCTAACAAAATATGGGAACTGCAGTGAAGTCAGAGTAGGGTCAGTTGCTGCAAATGAAAGGAGAGGCACTTGCATCTCATTTGCAATATGTGAAATCACATGAGCCATCACAGAGAACTGGGGACCAATTATGGCCACAGTGTCATTCTCCATCAATCTTAATGCTGCACAAATAAATCAACAATGTCTTTTAAGAACATGCATATTTTTGCTTAAAAAAGGCAAAAGTGTCAAAATAAAAAACAAACGTGTTTGAGAAGGACGTACAGTCAACTATTCCTAGGAACCCAGCGGATAATTTTGTGTCCAACGTTAAAATCTTTAGCTTGGTTCCATTAAGAATAGTTGGATCTGAGTTTACATCATCCACTGCAGCTTCTATAGCAACTTTAGCCACTCTCCCAACTGTTGAATTGAAGGACATAAGTGCTCCTACGTTAACAATTCTTGGTCTTCCATAAACACTGCTGATTCCCATTGAAGGAAAGCCATGGTAGAACATCACGAGGACAAGAAACCAAATCTTTCTCATGGTGTCTTGTCTTCCCTGCAAGAACATAACAAAGGCATAAGTAGTAATTGTTGATTAATCAAACAGCTTGTGTACTCTTTTTAACTAAGTACAAAATGAATATTTGGACTACACTAACAATACTATTTTGTAAGATGTATATAACAGATGATTCTCCAGGATTGGAGTGAAATAGAATAACACAAAAAGTGGCCCTCACACTTGCAAAGCTTCTATCTGTGTATGCAATGTCAGTGATATAAGCAGCAATTTATATCATCTTCGACAGTAATGTTGTTCTATAACCACCTAAATTAAGTGGCCACTTTCACCACAATGTTGATAAAGTAATAGTAAATTAAATTACACTGTGATAATGCTATATTGAAGATATTTTTTTATATTCTTTATTTAGTTATCTAAGACTAATTTCCATAAAATAAAACTATTACACATCTTATAAAATTTTAGTAACAAAAGAAAAAAAAAAGAATGAAAAGGATATTTTGTGAAAATCTTGTCCTTTGTAATGAATTTATTGAACAGGCAGTGTACTATGCATTTAAGACTACATGTAATGTTCAACCCAACTACCACATTTAAGATGTATAATGGTAAATTAAAAAGCTAACAATAAGAAGTACGAGTTAAATAAATTCATAATAGAGAACAAAATAAAATAGGACCAACTTATCTTATCTATTGGTTATTTCACTTTTTTATATAATCTATTCATATAATAAATAACTTCAAAATCTAACAAGAATTTAGAAAGAATGTAGTTTTAGATAAATAAAATTTTTAATAAAATAAAAAATAAACATTTATAGATTTTTTAATTTATTTAAAATTTATCTCCAAAATCTAAGAATGACAACCCTAGATCTTAGAGGATGTTCTTTATATCAGAGGTACCTCTTTTAATTAAGTCCTGTTTACAAAATTTAAAACAATAATGTTGAAATCCAACCTTGTAATTAAAGTCTTTCAATGTGTTGCACAGTCTCAATAGTGGGTCAAGCCAATTACACTTTTTTACAACTAGATCAGTGCTTCTTTAATATATTAAGATTTTTTTTAAATATCTTATAGCAGATATTTTTTAATATATATATTTATATCAATTATGTCACACTATATTTAATAAAGATATCTTTAGTTAATGCTGCTCAACATTCCACCCTAGTCTTCTGAACCACGAATTGATTTAAAGAAGGTATATGAGATGTGAATTAATTATATTGTCTACAAATATTATACATTAATGAAAATACATGAATGAAAAATATCAAATTTGAGATAATTTATAAACTATGGTTGAATTTTATATACTAGGTAAATAAAGCTATGGTATAAGAAATATTTCCTTGTATATAGTTAACACAAAATTATATTTATAGATGTGTCAATTTAAGTTGTAATGTATTCATCCTAATCTTTTTACTCTTATATTTATTGATGATCTAAGTTTTTGAATTGGATGAGATATAATATTTGGTACAATATATTTTATATAAGTCTCCGAAAAAATTTCTATTATTTATTGAATCGTTCATCATTCTATTTGTAACATGATTATAAATTTATTTTAATTTAATTAGCTCACCCACTGTATGATTTATTCTACTATGATTATATTGAATATATAAGCAAAAAATTATATAGGAATTAATAAAAATTCTTGGTAACATTAAGGTTATTGTACAGCAGTACTGAATATATATAACATTAAGGTTATTTAATTAGGTTGTCATGTTATGATAGTGTTTTATAAAATGAAGAATGATATGAATTTTACTCTTTCTTAATCTTTATTTAATACGTATAAAAACTTTGATGATGATATTTTAAAATTTAATTTGAAATTGTTTTGGAGATTATACGTGGCATGACTCAGTTTTGTTTTCTGTTAATGGAAACAGTAACAACTATGTAAATATTGAGACCTAATAGAGATAAGATTGATGACAACTTCATATTTTTTATGACAATGTCAAATAATTATGATGTTTTAAATGAACAGGTTCCTTAATCTAGTTTAAGATTAGGTCAGAGCACTAAGTTTGTTTTAGTAAGTTAACTTAAAAGGCCCACGTGTTTCACTAATCCATTTTCATCCACCACTCAAATATTATACAATTCTAACAAACATTACCACTTCCACAACCTAATTCAAATAAATTTTATTTTCTTAATTTTTGTATCTCGATGACAAATTCTTAGAGAATAATTTACTTTCATAAATAATTTAAAATATTTTATGACAAAATTATTTAAAATATTTGAATGAGTCTACAAGTTGGTACTACTAAAACAAATCAAAAAATTGGTAAAAAACAGTTCATAATAGTTTAAAAGAAAACATTTTTTGATTATTATTTATATATAATTTTAAATTTTCCTTAAGAAAAAAAAAAGTAATTGGGGGAGAAAGACTTGAGAGCTGAGATTGGATGAAATGATGATGTTGTAAATATACACACAAATTGTGTCAGATATCTCTGAATAAACAAAATTCTTTACTAATTTACATCTGTGTAGTTAATCCAATAAAAAAATAAATCTTATTAAATTTGCACAAACCAAAATGAAATTACATTGAATAGTGATTGATGAGGAAGAAGATCACTGTGAAACTCATTTTCCTTCACTTTCCAGGCTCCATTTTAAGATTGCTCATCCCAACACCCACATTCTCCACACCAGATTCATTTTCCATTTTCTTCAGCCATGGATGTTCCAGACACTTCTGTGCTGTTGGCCTTTTCTCAGGGGTGAAATCCAGAAGTGGTAAAACAAACTCTGAAAATTCATGAGCATCACTCTCTGAAAATTTATATCTTTCAACCAACAATTTGCTAAGTGGCCAAAACTTTAGTCTTCGAATTCTTTTCAGATCCCCATGTCTGTCAAAGAAATCCTTGGATTTTGCTCCAGCAATAGCAACCTGCAACATGCCACATTAGACTTTCCAAAATACCTATTTCAATAACATGCAGAGACAGACAATTTCTACCTTCCGTGGCATCTTTCCAAGGAGTTCCATCATCAGGGCAAGGTGATCCTGAAACCAACCCACATAGCTTAGCTATTCTACTTCTATAGTTGTGTAAGTCAAGCCAAAGAATAAGTATTTTCCACTTTTTTGCTGAATCAAAGAATAATTCCAATACCAGTAGTTATAGTTATGAAATGCTTACAAATAAAACGAAACAACAGCAGGGTTCATAATGGTGGCTATGATTCAATAGCAGTATAGCTCAACTGTTTCCATACATAAGTGATGGACAAGCATGAAACTCAATTTCTTCCATTACCAATAGAAACTCATTTCTTGGAAACAAATATACTCGTACATGTTACTTCTTCTCTTACCCGTTGTGAAAGGATCATAAATACATATAAAAATTGTATGGTCATCTACTCATCAGTCGATCACACATCATAATTCATTTTGCTTTCGGTCATCAGGAACCAGCAGCAAAAGAAACAAAAAATAGTCATGGGATTTTAGATATATATACACACACTTACACACATATATATGTATTATACATCAGTATCAAAACTATGTTCTAAAGTCAAATGAAAAATGCTTACTGTCACGAAGAACGTAGAAGTATGAGTTAAGTGTCAACTTGATGTCAAATAAACCAGTAATACAGATAGCTTCAATGAATTCTGTGATTGAAGATCTTGTATTCATTTCTCATTATCTGTTTAAATCTACTCACATACACTACAATAAAGAAATCACTAAAGTGAATGCATCTACGAATATTAAAGATAAAAATCAATGCATCAATGTCGTTCTTTTTAGAAAAAATAGTTATCTAATACCGTCTATTATTTCATTTCATTCAAAATCCTACCAAAGTTTCCTTTAGTCTGGAACCCCTGTATAAGGGTTTTAAATTCTTCCATAAGCTTTTCCTTTCAACATATGCCCATACATATTTTTAATGAAACTCTCAAGATTCATAACCCAAATTATTAAACAACAATATATGTACATACATATTTATTCCTTGCATTAGTAGAAAGGAAATATAAGGTATAAAGTCTATAGCATAGCAATTATCATAAATACTACCATCCATTGATAAAAGATACGAAACATAACTTAAATTATAATAGGGTACATCAAAATCATCATACCTCATTCTCACTAAAACCTTGTCCAACTTTGGGCGTAAATAACATATCACCAGTGGCAAGCTCAAAAGCAATGCAAGCGAAAGACCACATGTCAACAGAGAAGGAATAGCCAGCCTCCAGTATTACTTCAGGAGCTCTGTACTGTCTTGTCTGAATTTCTTCTGCAAACTGCTTATCAGCCCAACAAGCATTTCCAAAATCCACCACCTTGCATCTCACGTCAATCCCATCAAGATTTCTCCCAGACTTTGGATCTTCATTTCCTCCTAGTAAAGCGTTTCTTCCAGAGATTTTAGCAACTGCCCTCCTAGCTCTTCTTTTCAATTTTTTCTCAATAAGACTAGTAACTCCACCATTTATGTTTCCCTCAGGCCTCTCTAATATTGGGCTGAGTTCAGATCTAACAGGGTCTTTGGCAGGATCAATGGTAGAAATCAGAAGAACATTTTCTGGTTTTAGGTCAGTGTGGATAATACCATGTTCTCTATGCAAATAATCCAAACCCAACAAAATGCAGTGGCAAATCTCCCTAACTTTATTCAATGGAAGGCCTTTGTACCGGTTATACTTGATTAGACGAAGCAAGCTATCCCCAAGAAACTCAAGCACCATGCAAAGGTGCTGGCCATTAGGACCTGCGTGCTTAAAGTGGTCAATCAACTGGACCACACACTTTGAATTAACATCAACGTCATTAGAAATGGATGCAAGAACATCAATTTCATGAAGGGCAGCCTGAACAAATTGGGCCGCACTTTTCTGGATCTTAAGAGCAACATATGCCTGAAAATCCAAATTAAAAATTAGAAAATAATTTAAAAAGAAAAAACTTCTGCACCAAAATAATAAAAAAACTCATCACTATCTGAGACAAAAATCAGCTGGGAGTTGGAACACAAGCAGACCTTTGAGGAAGACTTTTGAATTAAACATGAATACATGAAAAATTAGATGAATAAAGGATAATGCTTGGATCTAGTTCATAGCAAGTGCCAAAGGGATTGTGCTACTGTGGAAACACCCCTCCTGGATATACAAAACAGTGTATAATGCTACATGCATTAAGCTTCTTTCTGTTTCTTCTTTCTATGGGTTTCCTATTCAATTTAAGCATTTAGCCAGACGCCACCATAAATAAGTGATTTAATGGTAGCAGAAGTTCTGGATCGATAAACTTGTGAGTGTATCTATAATAGACTCACAAGTTAGTCTCAAACTTAAGTATTGAACTCCTCTAAAGTGTGGAGTGTACTTTACAGAATAAAGTATGAAGTTATAATCATTGATTGGGAAAATCAACAGTAAAGATTGAGATACAATATAAGCATGCCGCGAGTATAACAAAATATGAAACTGTTAAAAACTACTACACTAATTTGCCCGTCAACTGTTACTTTAGAGAGATCAAATCCGTCATAGCATTCAGCTTTGTTCAATTAGAAATGAAATTCAGAATAAAAGTGTTTCTACATGCAGCTCACCCCAAACAACAAAACTAATACACACTAACACAAGACGCTAGGTATTAGTGTTAAAAAGGAGCTTAACACATTTACCAAATCAGTAAGAACCTAAAAAAACAAAGAGACCCAATTACTGCCTCTCTGCGAGCAGAGAAATCTATGTGTTCCAGGTGGTCACATTGTACGATGACGATCATCTGACCATGTTTGTCATCCCAAACATGCGAGTTCTGTTAGGTATTTCTGACACAAGTTGAAAAATACAAATACTAACAGAAGAAGTGACACCGACAAGACTCTTCAACATATATATATATATATGCCCAATTTGATCCATTAAATGAAACGTTACCCTTAAGATATATATCCCAATTTGATCCATTCATTGAAATGTTACCCTTAAGACAGAAACCGACAACACAGATATACAAATTAAGCCGAATAACCAATGTTTCTACAGCACAAAGAGAAAAAAATATCGGGATACAGAAAACACCGGATAAAGCATTTCACAAAAAGCTCAAATTACATATTTAAACTCTCTCTTTTATTCACTCACAAATACACATTCCGAACCACAATGAATCAGCAAAATGGAAACCTTTTAACTCCTACGTAATTCAAAAAGACAAACATGATTAGTGCAACACGCAAAACAAGCACAACAACCGCACTGCAGATTCAAAACTGATTGCTTTAACAACAACAACAAAATCTTATCTCGGTATCTGAGGTTGACTACATGGATCACCTGATGCTACTCAGTTCGCTTAAAAACTAATTGCTCATAACGATTAACTGGGAGGAGATTTCAACAACTTTCCACCTCAAAACACAAATCACAGGGCAAATCAATTTCAAAAGACAAAACTTGGTGTAATTGAAAAGAAACAACCCCTTTGGAAGGAAGGAACCAGAAAATGAACACAAGAAAAAGAAAGAAAAAGAATGAAAAATTAAAGAATGAGGATCAAACATAACATACAGATGTTGAAGTATCATAGGCAAGCCAAACTGTAGAAAACTGACCCCAACCCAGCTTCCTCTGCGCTATGAACCTGCCGCCGGCGAACTGATCGCCTACTCTGACGGCGTGGTACCCTCCTTTCCTGTAGGAGTCGAACCCCTCATCGTCCTCTTCAGACCCAGATGAAGAAGAACACGACATCCCCTCTGATCTATGAAAAAAAATCACCTTTTCCTTCAAAACTACACTCCCAAATGAATGAACCTTCTTCTTTCTCTGTTTTGACACACCCAAGGTTTGTTCCGCTGTTCTTTCTTTTTAGTTTTTGAATAAATCCCTTTTCTTTAACCCGAAATTTAAAGCTTTTGTTTCGGAGATGGAAGGGTGTGTGTGGCGTTCTCAAATCACGAATCTCTCTCTTCAACAATCCTCCACTTTTTTCTCTCTGTTTTTCTCTTTCGCTTCTTGCAATGTTCACTCACGATGTGTGTTCTGTGTGGGTCTTACATTTTCATACGGTTCGATTTTTTTTCTTTTTTTTCCCCAAATTAACTGTTTCTTGCTTCTTTACGTTTATACCCTTTGGATTCTGTTTTTTGTATGAAGGGTGCAAGGGGTTTTTGGGAAGATACGTATTTTGGATGTTATTTTAGGTGGCGAGGGGTAATCAGGGTCCTGAAAAAGGGTTGTGAGTTGCTGCGCTTTCCTGCGTCACCCATCTGCCTCCTATCTTTATACTTTTACCCTTTTCCCTGCTTTTTCTTTTTCCTTCACACTTCTTTTTCACCATGTGCTCTTCATTCTTCTTCAACACCTTCTTTTAGCCTATGCAAATTCAATATTATACCACCCATTTTCTCATTACAATACATTCTATTTTCTCTTCTTACTTCATCACAATTTATCACAATTTTTTTTATATGAAACTTGACTTCTCATTTATACTGAGTACCAATCATTTGTCAGCACATAAAAAAAATTATTAGAAAAAAAAATTACAAGTATATATGGAAAGATTATACTAAAACTTATTGATCCGGTCGGTCATCACAGTCAGTGACATCAACAACAGATAGCCACGTGGACTGTTCTTAGTGGAACACGTGGGCCAGGGAAGCAGATGAGTCATTGACTGTCGATGACCGACCGGATCACTTATATATTAACAAAAACTGATACACAGGTAGTATATAAAGAACTTTAAGAAAAGACTAGATGGAAATCTATTATACCAATGTGAGAAATCTTAAACTTGATTTTTTTACAGTCATTAATACAAATGTTCCACCTATTACAAATTGTCACAGAAACACGACTTTACTTACCTTAAAGATATATAGTTAACACTAAATACATTATTTATCAAAAAATTATTTCTATTATTAACTATTAATGTTGTTGTTATTAATTTTTGTTTTGATAATCCATTTTATTATAATAGTTGTGACTTTAAATATGTAAAGAAATTAAATTTTAAACAAAAATGTGTTCCCAATGTTTGCAAAGTGCACTAAATATGTGACATTGCCAAAACTTGCAAATTTTAATGTGAAATCTTAAAGGTAGTTTTAAAAGCTACACAGCAGCATTGTTCAAGTCTTTAGTGACTTTGCCGTGCTTGGGAATTAATGGCTTTAGCTTAAAAGTTGAGTATGGATATAGTTTTGGTAAAGAATCTATGTTCATAGGAGTCACTTGATTTTTGAAGGGACATGCGATCATGTTTTCCAAAGAATCTTTGCATTTAATTTGATCAAGTAACTTAAGACAAAATTTGTTGTCAACTTTAAGGATAAATTGCATTCGCATGATAAATTAGTACAATCTTTTTTATACAACAAGTGACAAGATAAGTAAAAGAAGTGTGAGGAAAAATGGCTAATGGGATGGAAATATAAAAAAAAAAATCAATGTAAAAGTAATAATAATAATAATAATAATAATGAGTATGTAAATGATCAATATAAATAAAATAATTTCTTTAAATTATTTAAACAATTTTTTCATTTACTATTGGTAAGGAATTTTAAACTATAAAATATATTAAAATTAAAATTAATTAGAGGACCTTCTTAACTACTTTTTTTTTATGAATTATCCTTGTTAGGATTGAAACTCAAACCAGTGGTGAAACAAACTACTAACAGTTGATGATACCTTTCTCCATATACTATTTATCAAATATATATCTTTACAATTTTTTTCCAAAAAGATTAAAAATCTTATGGGGGAGGAAATTTTCCAACGGTTAGTCGAGTTCTCCATGAGCTCATATTAGTCGTAAAAGAATTATAGATGTGTGACATTTATTCTTTCTATTTTACTTTCTATCCACTTGGATGGATAATAAAAATATTAAATTATTATTATTATTATTTATTTATTTAAAACAACATTGTTAAATTTTTAATATATTCTCTATTATTATTATTTCATTTATAATACCATATATAATTATTCTTATTGAAATTGAACTATAATCGTTTGAGATGGATTGAAAAAGGTAATGAGAGAGACGAATTTTGGTCGAATTAATCTTAAGGTTGTTTAGTTTTTTATGAAACACTAAATAAAGATCCTCTCGCAAAAGATTTGTTAAGCTCAATTTAATAAAAGTTAGTGAAATATTTTAAAAGTGTTTAGTAAGTAAAAGAGACTGAATGAGTATTTTTTGATAATAAGTTATATTTATAAACTTTTGGGTCTAGGTTAATATAAAAAAAATAGTCATTATTAGGTATGCACCATTTAGTCGGTTACATTAAAATTAGTTTTCAAGTGAATTAAGTCCTTCAAATTTGTCAAATAGTTTTGAAAAATAAGTGATATTACAAAAATATTTCTTCACCCTTATGTAACATTGTCATTCCAAACTGATATCATTTCAAAAGTGTTGGAAAGTCACATTGGTTGTCCTTAATAGTTCATTACGTATATATTCGTTACTATCACTTAATATAAAAACAACATTATTCTCTAGATATAAGTTGTATGAAACTTCCATTCATGATGAAACTTTCTTTAAGATTTTCCATGTTAATCGTGTGAGATGATGACAATAAGAAAATTATTAAATAAAAAATAATTAATTATTATATTAACTAAGTTAGATATTAATTTAGAGAATAAAAAAAATATTGATACTTTTTATTCCTTCTATTTGGTGTTATATAAGGTAGATTTACATTAAGTTTCATATTGCCTATTGTCCGTTGCATCTCCAACACTTTCGGATTCATAACAACATGAAATCTAACAAAGTAAAATCTTTAACCCCCTCCATTCAGACTACGAAAGATGAAAACATCTTCTAAAAATTTTCCACAATTAATACGAACCAAAATTCCAAAATTTGATGGGAAATGAGAGAATAATATTTAAGAGCTAGATCTGGCTCTGTCACCTTTGTTCGTAGCTCTCATCGTGCCTAGCTTGCGGGAGCATAGAAAATAATACTCCTCAGTCTGAATTAATTCAAAACAACTAAATACTATCAAAACTCATAATCATGTCTTGTTATCCAAAATTATTGATTAGTGTCTATCTTTAATTTGTTCACTATTGCAGGTCAATCAATGAATTTAATTATATTTATTTTAAACTATTGTGTGAAGTCTATGAGTACAATTATCATTTAATGGAATTTTAATTTGTTATAATTGACCAATATATTAAGTTTTTAACTATTTATTGTTTATGGACTTATTTTAAATTATGCAAATATGTTGGTGTTTTTTTAATGAAACATAACATTAGGTTCGAAAGTACTTGACTATGATAGAAACATGTGGACAAAGTATTATGTCAATTGGCTACAACACTATATATATAATATATAAAGTAATATAATTTTTACAATATTTAACTTTTATACTTTTAATTTGTTTTTACACTCTAAGATGATTTTAGTGAACAACATCATTTTGTAGTATTTAGATATTAATAGTAGGAAACCATTTCTTTATAAGTGTGCGTGTAATTTGACTTATAGTAAGACCTAATTGCTTGTTTACATGAATGATTTATTTGATATTTGGTTAAAAAAAACTTGAAGCTATTACTCATACGAACAACAATAACACATAATTATCGTTGTGTGTAATTTTAATAATAATTATTGCCAAAATTATCATAAAAATTGGTCATCGTCGTCATATAAAATGATGATTTGTATATGCAAAAATATATACAACTATTGATGAAGAAGAGGTTTGATCAATCATTGCCAAAAATGTTGAACAAGGAAGAGCAGGTTCCTTTGACTGCAACAACCAACCCAAAAACCATAACTGCGACATCAGAAACCATACACTTCCAATCCATCTCTTCTTTGAAGACCGAATAGTGAAACATAGCTGGCAACACAAAGCTGAGAATAACACAGACGCTGCTACCAACCAGGGATAAAAAATCTGCGAAGTTAGGCACCAAAAGTGCCACCAAACTCACCCCCAACACCAACAACCACCTCAACCACAGGCAGTACCTAGACTCACACAACCGTCTCTCAACCACCTCGTACACTGGATTCATCATCAATGGAAAAGTAAAGAACAGGTTGATGCAAAGACCCAACTGCACCAAACCACTCACCAAACCCGGTCCAAGATTGGTAGTGATGATCCCTTGAGTTTCTTCTCCAAAAGCAAAGTAACTTAAAGCAGCAAATGCTGCATACAACAGAGAAATGAGAAACATCCCCACACCCAAAACCCCACCAAATTTCTCCTTATCTTTGGCCTCTGATTCCAAGGGCAAAACCATTCCTATCCCTTCAAACGCATACACTGCCACCCCTAAACCGTAGAAAAACACCGACCAACCACCAAAGGCCTCCAGAGGAGGTCTATTCTTCATATACACGAACACTTCGTCCACCATCACCACACTCTTGGCTGCAATATCAACAACATCAGCGAAAATGCTCAAAGGAGCCAAAAGGGTCAAACTTGGGATAGCATTAAGGCCCAACTGAAAGGGAAAGCAACCCCATAAGAACAAGACCTTTGGCGTGAAACCCAGAAAAAGAGACCATCTTGAGCCGTCGCCGGCAAGATTGGCCAACGTGGTGGAAATGAAAATAAGGTAGCTGACGCAGAAACCGCAATGGGAAAACCCTATCATGACATCAACGAACAATTTGCCAAGAGGGCCTCCAATGGCATACCCCAAATCGCCAAAAGAGTTGAGATTGGGGAAGCCCTCGTTGGATTGAAGCTTCCGGCGAGTGCGCACAAGGAGCATCATGCAGTGGTAAGTGAGGAAGGCGACGAGGAAGAGCATGAGCAAACCCGTGATCCAACCCGTTTTCTTGAAGCAGTAAGGGAGACCAAGCACGCCAGAACCTACAATGGATATGAAGATGTTGGCGAAGGTCTTGAAATTTGAGGAGAGAGGGGGTGCCTTGGAGAGAAGAGGCGCGTCCTCTGGTGGGGTTTCAGCCTTTTGAAACCCCATTGGGAGAATGAATGAAGGTGGCGGTTTCTGGAAATGGAGGGAGATGGGTGGAGAAGAAGAAGAAGAAGAAGAAGAAGAAGAAGGAAGAACATGCAGAGGGTACGTGATTATTGTTGTGTAGGAAGGAGGTGTGGTTGTGACCTTAAGTCAAGGTTTGCAAATGCTGATATAGTAAATATATATATAAAATTAATTGTGGAATACTAATTAAGGTCGGAAAATGGGCATTCTCTCGTGTGCTATTCTCAGCTTCAGATTTGTTGGGTATAGAACACAAACAAAACACGCGTCACTCACCATTTAGGTTAACAAAACCAAAAGATAAAAAATGATCGATAGACCCACAATATTAAAAAAAATAAAAATGATTTTTTTACCACACATACTCCAACCTACACTCCAATAAATATTAATATTTTAATCATTTATAATTTTTTTAATTTTAAAAATTATTTTAACATTTTGCATTTTGATTATATTTTCATTAAAAAAAAATTAATTACAAATATTAATATTTTGTAGTAGGTGTAAAGTGGAGCAGAATATCAAAATATCATCACCAAAAAAATTATAATTTGACAAGAGTTGTAAACTATGTAGAACACTTATAATTTCTAAAATGTAAACACGAGAATATGAATCAATATTATATAATTCATGACAATAAAAATAAAATTTTATTTACACAAGTATATTTCATATTTTTTTAGCACAAAGATGTTT
>Ga0123341_1002325_pt1 | contig 15554 bp, 15 predicted proteins | sample Turbeapinknodule_FD_89959 | JGI IMG/M metagenome (GOLD analysis project Ga0123341, IMG submission 89959) | Root nodule microbial communities of legume samples collected from Mexico - Turtle bean Mexico pink nodule | ecosystem: Host-associated > Plants > Roots > Nodule | place: Mexico: Nepantla... | reverse complement strand
CCTTTACTTTGGTTACGAATACCAACTCCACTTTGAATACTTATATTTTAATAGTTATCCACACACAAACAATATTTAATACTTATACTCTGTTAAAAAAATTTAAAAATGATACTTTAAAACATGAAATTTCATCAGTATCAACTTATAAAAAAGGCAAGTTAATATAATTAATTGATATTAAACATTGACAAAAAATTGTTAAAAAATATATTGTTATTTTATTTTTCTTATATTTTTATTGTTGGTACATAATATATTACTTTCAATCAATATTTTTATAATATGTTATACTCAGTACTCTTTAATTAGTATATGTAAATATTTTTTTCGTTATTTTAATTTAAGAAAATTAATGTTTATTGATAATATCATTTTAATAGGAATTATTTATAAAGGTACTCTAAAAATTGGTTGTATTTTCAGAAATAATTTTATTAGAATTTTATGGCATCTCATCGTCTTCTCGCAAATATGTCTGTATTGTGACTCTAAGAGAAACATGTTACTAAATATGTATGAGAAGGTAATGAAAGATTATTGAGACCCAGAAGACATGCAAGTTGGGTACTAAAGCATGAGGATATACTTGACCAACGAGTCAAACGGTTAATTGATCATTATGGTTTTGGACATTTGTTAAAATTTAAGCACATTGACTTCAACCACGTAGTAATTACAACATTAGTGGAAAGATGGAGAACAGAGACTCATACCTTTCACTTTCCTCTCGGTGAAACAACTGTTACTCTGGAAGATGTGGAATTAATACTGGGTTTACTTATTGATGGGCAGGTTGTCACCGGGATTACTAGTGGTGATTTAGTATCTTTTTGTGACCAGTTTCTCGGATTTATACCACCTTCAACAACTGTAAAAGAAAATGCAATTAAGTTATCTTGGTTTAACAACACTTTTCAGGAACTGCCACATAATGCAACAGATGATGTTATTGCTCAACATGCTCGAGCCCACATATTAACACTTATTGGGAGTCTATTGGGAGCCCACATATTAACACATATTAACACTAAGCCAGCATGAAGAACCAATAATTAGAGACATCGTGGACGACATAAGTGAAAATGGAGATAACTACGACTTTGATTTGGATGATGAAGATCAATTCAACAGATCTTCACAATATATTCCGTCTGACAGTCAATCCGGACATAACATTGACTGTGAACTCAATGAACACATGTCTTTCATGTCAAATGAGGCGACATTGAATGCCATAAAACCATACCACATAGTAAAAGTATATAAACTTTATCTTTTTTAATAAACTATTTTGTATATTAAAAATTGAATAATCATATTAATGATTTATTTATTGTTAAATGTATCAGTTTTGTTTTTCAATGAAGTTTTTTTTTGTGTGTGTGGTGATACATTATAAATATTATCTTTTAAGCCTTTTTCATTTGTATAAAGTTACTGATTTTCATAAAGTATATAAAAAAACATCCATATTTAAAATAAATTTTTTCTCAGAAATCTGACGTTAGATATTTGAAACTTAATAAAAAATAAATAAAGTATTAAAAAACCGACGACTAGAATATCAAATAGCCAATAATATGTCAATGAACGAACCCATTAGTCCATAGAATTTGATATTTTTAAAACTTTTACTTCTTTAATATATACTTTATAAACATTTTATTATTGGATTACTACTATTGTAAAAACATATTTTATTATTGGATTACTACTATTGTAAAAACATATTTTATTATTGAATTACTACTATTGTAAAAACATATTTTAATGAATTAATTCATTAATTTATAATGAAACAAATTAAAAAAAATCTCACTTTTATATATTTAATTATAATTTATAATTAGAAAATAATTTAAAACTTTATCTTTCAAATACAAATATTGTAACTATTTAAAATATAGTTTTATTTTAATATTTGAAGCCTAATCCGTCCGTCAGTTATGTGATGGGCTTTGCGTGCGGGCTTGGTGAACGGGCCTTCAAAATGATGGGACCCATTTTGCCAGCTCAGTAAAAATTGTTGTTGTACAAGTGCTAGGGTTTAAGGAATACCTAATGGTTTTGGAAGAGATAGAGAAAGTAGTTTGTTCGTTCGGCTCTCGCAAACAGTAGAAGGACCAAAAACCACAGAAGCAGTCATGGCCGAAGCAGAAGACAACGATACCAGTTCGCCCGAGCGCGAAGTAGAAACCAAAATTAACAAGAAGAAGCTTCGCAAGAGAAAAAGACCAAACAAGGGGGAACAAAAACAAGAGGAGAAGAACGATGTGAAGATTGATAACACGCTAACACAGGCCGAAGATGAAGAAGAAGAAAATGAAGAGACACAGGTGAACACTAACGATTCATCCGGAATCATGAGTTCCGATTCTTTCTCCTCTCTTACCTTGTCCGAACCTACTTCCCAAGCCATTGCGGACATGGGCTTCCACCTTATGACTCAGGTAACGCTGTTTCTGCATTTTCCTTTTTTGTTTCATTAATTGATCAACATTTTTCATAATAATAAAATTGTATTGATCAAATTTAGATTCAAGCGAGGGCGATTCCGCCGCTGCTGATCGGAAAGGACGTGCTGGGTGCGGCGAGAACGGGTGCTGGGAAAACCCTAGCGTTTTTGGTTCCGGCACTGGAGTTGCTGTACAACTCTCAGTTCACGCCGCTCAACGGAACGGGTGTTGTTGTGATATGTCCGACGAGGGAGCTCGCGATTCAGACGCACGCCGTGGCGCAGGAACTGCTGAAGTACCATTCGCTAACGCTCGGGTTGGTGATTGGGGGTTCCGGGCGAAAGGGAGAGGCTGAGCGCATTGTGAAAGGGGTGAACCTATTGGTGGCGACGCCGGGTAGGCTTCTCGATCATCTTCAAAACACGAAAGGGTTCATATATAAAAACTTGGAGGTAATGAGTTGTGGATCTTTCATGGAGTTCTTTCCCTGTTTTGCTTCATTGTAATTTTAAATATGCATACATTTGGTTGACAAAACTTGGGCATACTTAACTGTTGATGCTGCCTTACTGTAATCAATTTAAGTTAACTAGGTACAACGCAAGTTTTATCTGTATTTAATTACTTACACTGACAAGTAGTATTAGCATTTGTGTTTCACGGTTTTAGTGATATAGGACTTGTTTGGGTAAATAATAAGAAGTGAAATAAGTTTCTTCCTAAACTAAAAATAGCTTATGTATAAGTTAAAAATCTAAATTTGGAGAAGTTACTATGGGAGAACTTTTGTAGATTAGCTTATGCATTAGTTAATTTCGGCTATGGAGAAGTTCACATAATTTTTTCCCTTAGAAGTGTTTATGTAGAAGTTCATTCAAACGGCTCATATATTATTAGTATTAATTCTTAGTATGTGCTCTTGTTTGTTTAATAGTTTGGTTAGTGCACATTTTTTTGTTGAGCTCATATAAATCTGTCTATTTGATGTATATTTGTGTAAAAGTGTGTGTATGTATATTTTTTTATATTTTTATGTATATGTTGAGAAGATAAATCGAGGAGAAGGGAAAACTTTTATTTTTTATGGTAAAAAATTCATTTATACCCCTTCAAGCTTCCGAAGGTGATATGCTTATGTAAGCAGATAAAATGGAAGATGGTCTCGGACTAAAAGTCATAGGTGAATGTTGGTAATTTTTTCTGAAAAGAATACTATTAAAAATGATCTTGCGCTGAATTGTTTGGTTGAAAATTTGTTTGGTGATAGGATCACAGGACCCAAGGACTGCATCATTTTTGTTAACTTGCATTTGCTGACATCATTCAAACATTCTGACTATAGCTGCTTAGTCTTGTTACCTTAAGACATAATATTTGTTAGGGAGGGAAGCTGGGTATGAAAGCCAGCTCGGCATTCAATGCTGAAATATTATAAATTCTGGTATTATAGGTTTTTCTGTTTTTACCATTTGGGGGATTTTATTGAGTTTAAATATCTCATATTTGGAATATAGTAGATGCATGCATATGTAAGTCTATGACTTGGTTATCCTTCTTATACTGAGGTCTGCACTTTTGCTTGATTTGGCAGTGCCTCGTGATTGATGAAGCCGACAGGATATTGGAAGCAAACTTTGAGGAGGATATGAAGCAGATTATTAACATACTTCCAAAGGTATCAGAACTCTTGCCTTGTGTTGTTGATTTCTCTTTCCTTTCCCCCCATTAGGTCTTGCATGTCTTGCAAAAGGAATACAGAATTTTCGTGCTGTCATGAAATTGTATCATGTCTAAGTCTAAGCACTTCAACCACTAAGTGATTTATGAGTGATATTATTTAACTGGAGAACTCAACCAAAAAGTACTTAGTAATAAGTATTACAATATCATTTAAGAGAAAACTAAATTGGACAAATAATTAACACTAATTAGCTTTCCGAGTTAAGATGCCTTATTACTTCTGAACAGTTAATGAAATGGATGTTTTTTATGCAACCTAAAAAAAGATGTTTTCAAAGGTCTAGAAGGAAAAAGTAAAGACTCTTGGCGGCCTTGATTAGGAATGAAGGTTAAAATTCCATTTAACATTTATATGATTATTTTGTTATCTGGGACAACAATGAGTACGGCTAATTACTTTGCTTTTCATTTAACAGAAAAGGCAAACCGCTTTGTTTTCAGCCACACAAACAAAGAAGGTTTGTTCTTCATTTTCACTCAATCTTAATTCTAATTGTTTACTTTCTCAATTTTCCCCCTTGATACACTTGGACTGAATGCTTGATAATGCAAGCATATTTCTTACTTATTGTCCATGCTTTTTGATTAAAGTTTGTGTTAAATTGCAGGTTGAGGATCTTGCCCGCTTATCTTTTCAGACAACTCCTATCTATATCGATGTAGATGATGGGAGAAAAAAGGTGATGCCTTTATCTTCATCATTAGCTTTTGAAATTTGTTTCCAGCATTATTAGATTAACTAACATATCCTTACCAATGTAGGTGACAAATGAAGGATTACAACAGGGTTATGTTGTTGTTCCCTGTGCTAAGCGTTTTGTTGTTCTCTACTCATTCTTGAGGAGATATCAATCAAAAAAAGTGATGGTTTTTTTCTCTTCATGCAACTCTGTCAAATTCCACGCAGATCTTCTCAAGTGCACTGGGTTAGACTGCTTAAATATTCATGGAAAACAAAAACAACATGCCCGTACTACTACGTTCTTCAACTACTGCAAAGCTGAAAAGGGGATCTTGCTCTGTACTGATGTTGCTGCTCGTGGACTTGACATACCTGATGTGGTATGCCATTTTTTCTTATTAGGTTACATGAATATTTCTGGCTTGTAAATCATTAGGCTGTATCATACTGTTAAGGTTTTCACCCTAGACTCTTCAGTTGCAATTTGCAAGCAATTACTCAGAACTGCCTGTACAGAAATGTTAGAAGAGAGCAATGCAATCTTTGTTTAGAAGAATTTACATATAGAAGAGAAGTAAAGAAGGGGGATTCTGTAGTACTCTAGAATCTAGGTAACCCTGCTTGACTGGTAGTGTTCTTTGTTGTTTGGTGACTGGATGAATTTGGATATAGAATTTAATGGTGGGTGCAGTGACGCCAGATTAATTGGGTACCTAAGAAACCTCCAACTTATGAGAAACCAATTACTACAAAGTTATGAATTTGCTTAATGACAAACTCTTAAAAAGCCGTTAACTGAGCTATAAATAATGCTAAGAAAACCACATTATTTAATGCCAGACAATAACAAAACCCTTAGCATAAACAAAATAAACGTCATGGAGGAGTATTGACTCTTGCCTTTACTCCTCTCAACCTGCATTGATGTTTGTGAAAATATCAGCCATGCCCAATTTTCAACATTCCCCAAAAATACCAGAGCAGCTAGCAGCAGCAGGATTACTCTAAGAAACATTAGGAGGAAAACTATTTTGTGAATTTGAAATCAATGAAGAGCATGTAAACATTTAATCACGTTTATTCCTTTTCTTTGCAGGACTGGATTGTGCAGTATGATCCACCTGATGAACCAAAGGTGCTTCCTGTTCTTTATTGATGTTTACTATCTTTTCCCACCTGTATCTTTGTAGTTTTATGCATTAAGACATAGTATAACATGTAATTTTTTTGCTTCTAGGAATATATCCATAGGGTTGGTAGAACAGCTCGTGGAGAAGGTGGAAAAGGAAACGCTTTACTTTTTCTGATTCCTGAAGAATTGAAATTTCTTCACTATTTGAAGGTCAGTTTCTCTCTCTCTCTCTCTCTGTGTCTCTGTCTCTGTCCCTCTCTCTCTCTCTCTCTCTCTTGTGGTCTATAGCCCATAGTAATCTTTAAACCATAGAGGTTTTTCAGAGATATACACTTTTGGGCCTGGGGTGGATTTTAGTTTACGGCCCAACAATATGTAAGAATAATAAAACAAATGCTTCTAATGTATGCCCACCCTTTCTTTATCTTAGAAAGTTCCAATATATATCACTTGAGGAAACCTTAGATTTGTCATGCCTTATGCCTATGCCTATGTAAGATATGGAGAAGGTAGTTTCTGTCCCAGGGGAAATTACTGAGGCAATGAAATGAAAGTATAATAGATAATATAGGTTTGAAAGTTCTTGGATTATTACACTGAAGCATTAAATTTTAATTCTTATGCTTGATTTCAGGCAGCGAAGGTTCCTGTGAAAGAGTATGCATTTGATCATAAGAAGCTGGCAAATGTACAATCTCAACTGGTATATTCCTGCTTTCTGACGTGCCAATCAAAATTTTATTTAATATGGTTACCAGCTGCAGTTTATCTTATGCGGAGCCATCTGTTGATTGTGCAGGAGAAGTTGGTGGCTGGCATCTATCATTTGAACAATATGGCTAAAGACGCATATCGGTCATATATATTAGCATATAATGCACATTCTATGAGAGATATATTCAATGTTCACCGCCTAGATTTACTGGTAAAGCTTTCTCATGACTTCATTCCTGATCTGAAACATACAGTGTATGAAGTGATCTATGTCTTAAGTTGTGTGTGTGCATGCATAAACATGTACATATGTTACCTGACGTTATTTCAACTGCCCCTAGAAGTTCAGCTATTTTACCTCCAATCTCAGAATAGGGTTAAACTGTAATGCTTGAGTGAGTAATAAGAATAAATGACTGAAACAAAAAGAATTACATTAGGCAACGGAAGAAAAAAGAGATTTGGTGGGGGTTGTCATTTTTTAGATTTTGGCAGATGATTCCATCAAAGTGTAGATTCTAGGATATAGAAATGAAGATAGGCCGAGGGTGGTGACAAGCTGTTGTAACTTGTTCCTTCTTCGGTACTTACCCAGTCATTCATCCCCTCATTACCTAACATCTTGTGTTAATGGCAATTCTCAACCTCCTTTCTTTCCTTGTCTAACTTGTTTCTCTCTTATTTTATATCCTTGTTTGGTTCTGAATACTAAGCTCTCTCTCTCTACTCTCTTCTTGACCTTGTGTTAACTGCAAGAAGAGTAAAGCTCTGCACAATGGCATTGCAGAAATTGTTCGAAGATTTTTAGTAGCAGACAGTATTGACTTTCTTAATTTAGTAGGAGCAATTGTTAAATTCTTCCCATTCGGGGATTTTATGATAAGGTTTTGTTCACTCAGTGGCAGTATTTTTATGTAATAATTGTCTGTTCTACCATGGTTGGTAAAATTCGTAGCCAAATTGTTGGACATTATATTATATCATGTAAGACTTTATTTGTAATTCTTACGTACTTCGCAGGCTGTTGCTACTTCATTTTGTTTTTCCAATCCACCGAAGGTGAATCTAAACATAGATAGCAGTGCTTCGAAGCATAGGAAGAAAGTACGCAAAGTGGAAGGAAAGAGATGATAAAAGGTTATTTGTGAAGCATTTGCTGCAGACATGACATTTCACGGATGTTCAGTGTTTTATCCCCACATTCTCCCTCCCACACCACCCGACAAAATTTTGGTAGGAACCCCAATTTTATTTGAAGAAATGGATTTTGTAACTTCATCAAAATGTTTAGATATTAGATGCATCAGACAGATATTTAAACTAGAATGAATGTTGTATATTCGCATTTTTGAACTGTGTAATTCTGCATGATTATCAGTGCTCCATCCTATGCCTCCAATTTGCAAGTTTTTTTTTGTTGAAAGTTATATAATCAATTTTCAAAAGCATTTGTAAAGCTGCTATCCAATTCTTTCCTGTTAACGTCTATGAAATTAAATATATTAGAACGGAGATTAAGAAAAACTATTGAGAACGGAGACGTGCTAATGCGTTATCTATCTTCTCTTGTATAGTATAGGTCCGTGATATTCCTTTAAAACAAATCTAATCTTACATACTATAAAATAAATTAATTTAAGGTGAAATTGTTAAAATAAAGAATTTTATGATAATTTAACAAAATACTCTATATTTTATACAAAATTAATATAATGTAAGTTCAAAAAATTATGTCTTAAAGTTAAAAAATTGGGCTGGTCTCCTTTTATTTTCAAATGTTTCAACCTTTTCATTATGATGGTGGTGTAAATACTGAACAATGAAACTTCTATTTTCTTCTAACAGTTATTATATGTGAAGATAATAATCTCATCAACCAAATTATACGTTAAAAGAGTTCCTTGGAGATTGTTAGTGCCAATAACTGTAAGTGCAGAATTTTTTGCTTCAGCAAACGATAGACAAACTATTCCCTGTTCTGGTGTGATGAGTAATTGATGGTTGTTCAATTTGAAGGACACGAAATTTTCACCAGCAATGTTACCGTTTTCAAAATAAAATTCAACTGTTGGATACACATTGGAAGGACCTTCCATGTAACAAAACTCTAACTCCTCATTTCCTTGATTCTTTGTAAAGTTTCCATCTGTTCTAAGTATCTCTGACCTGAATACACTATACGCTTCATTAGGCAAATAGGTTAGCAGTTTTCCCGTGTCTATAACAACCCCACCATCGTAGTTCAAGCCATAACCCCAAACTCTAGATTGAATATCCAACATGAAGCCGTTAATGCCTATTCCCACAAGCTGCACAAAGTAATAGAAAGGGTATCTACTGTTCTCCCTAAAGGGAATCATAATGGATTCTTTAGTGTCACCATGTTGTTTAGGTAATGTGTCATAAAACTCAAGAGAGGAAGGTTTCTCCGATCCAAGACTCACTATGCAAAAGGAAAAGGCCTTTGCATGAAGTTGACTTTGCATTGAAAGTGGACCTCGTCCGAGACCTAAAACTCCCGAAAACTGAGTCCTAAAGGGTCCCTCATAAGAATTCCCACACCCCAGAATGAAGTCCTTGACTTGAACATTGGAGTCCTCAAAGTTAAGGGTGTCAGTAACCATGATACCAAAGGAACGAGATTGAGATTTCATGTCATATTCTACATTGTATCTACAACTCCATCCGGTGCAGTTTCCCAAAATGCCCCTCATCATTGGGATGAGACACGTGTCCGAGTAGCAGCCAAGTTCTCTGAAGGAGGTTGATGCATGTGAGTTGAAGGGAGGGCGCTGCATGGGGTAGCAGTGGCTGCAGGGGCCGCACTGGAACCATGTGATGGGGCTCCCTGTGTCAATCATAACCAACACAATTTGCACTGGTGTTCCCACCCACAAGAACATGCCATAGCTATCATCTGCAGGGAATACATCTGTTCTGGCTTCTGCATTAGGCTCATAATGATGAACTCCTGCATGCTCCATCACTGTCTCATGTTTCAGCATTGCTCTTTGGTGTAGTGGGATACTGAGTATTGAGGCTGAGTGTGATACACCAATAATTGTTAATAATGGAAACCAAAGTGTGAATACAATATCCATTTTGCAAGTAGCCAAGCTTTTGGATTTTCCCCCTTTTATGACTTATCTTAACTCCTTTTGCAACCTATTTTATCTTATAAAATATACATTGTTTGGGAATTCAGTTGGTGACTCATTTCATTTGCCTGGTTAACATGAAACGTTAAAATGATTGTTAGTGAACATTTGTACAGCATGTTAGTGTCACTTCTTTCCCATTACAAACCTACCACCAAGCAGAAAATCTCAAGTAACTTTTCTGCATTCAGTAGAAAATTTTATCAACAAATATATATGTACAGCTGCAATGCAATTTCAAATCATTATTATGTAGTAAGCTTTTTCTTGCTACACAATAATGGGGTTCAAATCTGAAACCTCATTAACTATCCTAACCCCACTACTCATGTAATTTACTTATTTTTGTTCATTGGAAGAATAAGTGGACTTAGGTGAGAAAAAGCAATATTCTAAATGTACATACATTGGAATTTGTCTCACTCTACAATAGAGTGAAATAATCCTTATTTTTTCATATCAACATACTACAAAGACTAATCTTAGGCTATTACATAACCATGCACTCAACAGATGCAAATTTGTATAAAGGAGAACAAAGTGTACATTCCAAAATAGCATGTCATCACAAATAGGGAAATCCATGTTGTCAAACACTAAAAATAAGGAAAAATAGTCCATAATTAATACGAGGATGGCTAGTGTAATTTCTGATTGATTATACCCATAAATTAAAACTTATAAATCAATACTATTTCACAAATTAAACTCATTTTTATATACTAAGTTTTACTTAATATTTTGTTTTAATACAAATGAAATATTTCCGATCATAAATTTCGGTTCATGTATAAAATTGAGAATGAGTCTTTTGCTCTTGAATAGTCTTGAGATCTTGACCTGACACTCCTAGAATCTTGATAATCGTGAAAGTGAGAATTGTACTTGTAAAATATTTTTCGAAATTCAAGTCAGTGTTCAATATTCAGAGTAATATATGCTTGAAACGAAAGAACGTACCTTTCACCGGGTGGTGTTCATGAATTTATAAAGATAGGCAATAACACTATTCATAATGGACCCAAATTATCTCGTCTTTTTAGGATAATATTTAATAGTATGAATAGATTAAATTATTTAATTAACTTTTAAATGTTATTAAGATTCATTATTCGTTTTGGGTTCCTGACATGTTATCGGTTTTAATATGACCTCGGTTAGATGTTTCGGGAATGCACTCTCCTAGGCTTCAACCTACGATCCCAGCCTATGGTCATGGCCTATGGTGTCGGCCATCCACAATACACTAGCTCCCTAGGCTTGATAGATGCAAGTGTTGAGAGCCCAAATTCTTAAAAGACGTCGAGTCCTTGGTAATATGGTTTTCATGACCTGTTATTGTTGTTTTTCTTTAGGGTGTTTAATTTGAGCTCTTGATTGTTCTCATTTTTTGGCATGACCTTGGTGGGACCTCTAGATAAGGATTTTGGTTATATGTACACAACTCTACTAGCCTCCTGACTCTTAAGGTTTATAGCTTTGAGAGCCTTAATGCAGATATGATTTCGATGCCGTTTTCATGTAGGGTGTACGATATGTTTGGTGATATGTGTGTTCAAGTAATCTGGACTATTGTGATGGGAAGATCTAACAGTTGGGAAGCAAAATTTTGCGTCGATTCATTGTCGCGATTTGGTGGCTATAAATAGAGGTGAGTTTTTAAATTTAGGACCACTTATATTTTTAACTTCAAGTACTGAGTAGTGCAAGAGGTTGTCTTTGGCAAGGTTAATGATGTCTTCTTCTTTGAGTATCTCTAGGTCGGTAGGTGGATACACTTGATTATCCTCTACTGCTTGCCTTGCCCTGTTGCTTATCGTTGCTTGCCATTCATTCACTCTGGTCGTTATTCGTTTGTGTTTGTGCTTTACCATTCATTCACTCTGCTTTGTTGTCCACATTGTGCTTTGCCTATTTATTTGCTATGTTGTTCATTCGCATTGCGTTTTGCCCTCCATTTGTTGTGCTTACTGTTCACTCACGTTGAGTTTTGCATTCCTGCTCATGGATTATTATTTTGTGTATCCTTGGGCCAAACTTGACATTCTTCATGAAGTTTCTGTATTTACCTCTGTTAAAAGAATTAGAAAACTACGACATGCTCAATCTTTAAGTCGCACTAGCTCAGAAAAAAGATGTTGTTATTGTACCTTGTAAACTTGAGGAACCTATTTGCAAAGATTGTATAAATGAACCTCTTTTTTTTTCTTCTACGAAACGCTGTTTACTAAGCTCGATGTCTGATTACCCTTGAGCCCTTTTGAAAAATAAATTCTTAACACTATGAATGTGGCACCCGCACAACTTTACCCCAATAGCTAGGCCTTTGTGCGAGCCTTCCATATCTTGTGCGCCCAACTCGGTTTTGTTCGAGTTTGAACATGTTCTTTTATTTCTTTGAATATAAAACCTCCAAAAAAACCTATTGGGCTTCACTTAATGGGGTGAAAGGCCGAGGAATACTAACTCTGTTTCAATCATCATAAAAGTCTATTAAAGGAAAATTTAAAAGTTCGATCATAATCCATATCTCTTAGCAGGATTTCCTATCTACTTGTTGTCACATCCTCAATGTCAACCATGTCGCTTTCCCGACGACCTTGACATTAGTGAACTAAATGAATGCAAAATAACTTAATGACCTAGGGATTGTCTTTGATGAGAATTCTTCTCATCATCAAGGATCATCAGTTGTCTGATCTTTCAAGATCCCCAAAAGTCGTCCGAGCTTCTAGATAGCCACGCACTTGCAATAGGTCTTAAGAAACCGACCAGTACCCCTCATACGATTCGAGCTCTTCTAACGATCCTTCCATGGCCACAAAAAGCATCCCAAAAAAGCACATCTACCAAGGAACCCTGATCGACCAAAACTCTATGAATACGACTCTTAATGATAATTGATATGACCACATGATCATTATCATGGGGAAAAACATCCCCCAAATCTTCCTTTGTAAAGCTTAGAGTTGGCATAGGAGTTACTTCAGTTTCCAAATGCATTACAAACCGAGCATACCACTTTCGACCCACGCTAGAAACACCTTCTCTCGAGAATCCACTCGCAATCGTGTTTAACTCTCCCATCACAGACCTTTCGTGCCTTTTTCCAGACTGACTCTTTCTCCTCTTCTGACCGAGTCTTTCTTCACACCCTCCAGTCCTGCTTCATTTTCTTCCTTCGTCCTTGCTTTGAAAATTTGTAATAGGCCCCTTTTTAACAACTCTTAGATCTATTTTGCCAAAGTGTAACATCGTTCTGTATCGTGACCATATACTTTATGAAAACAACACCAAGCATTTGTATTGCTTTCCATGTTTTTGGTGGTTTTTTCGGGAAAACGCAAGAGTTGGGTTGTGTTTACATCTTTGACGATATCCTTCTGAGACACCGTTAGCTTTGTGGGACCCAATTAGACCTTCCTTCTCTTCTTTCACTTGAAGGTTTTCCTCTTTCATACGAACCTCCCCCGACCTATCCTCTCATTGTGGTTTTAAAGGGCCTCCGTTGTTATTGATCGGTCGAATTCCTATTACTGCCCTTTCTATTCTCAATCGCGTTCCTTCCTCACTTCTTTTTTCCTCTTCTTTCTTCTTCCTAGCAAACTCCTATACTTTAATATACGATGTGGCTCTAAGGTTAATAGTCGCCATGTCTTCCGACCTCCTTTTCGCCAATGATTCTCCAAATGCTCCCGACCTCAAACCTCTAATGAAAGCTTCCACACATATCCCCTCATTTGGTTGAGGAATATGTACCACTACCTCATTAAAACGACACAAGTACTGCTTTACCGACTCCCCCTTGGATTGTTTTACCTCGAACAGGTCTACTGTTTCTGGATGCTTTGCTTTATTTGCCGCAAAATGGGCAACAAATAATTTAATGAAAACCTTCAATGATGTTACCGACCCCTCTAGCATATTGCTAAAACCAGTATAGGGTCGTCCCTACCAACAACCTAGCTAAAAATTTACATCGGACTGCGTCCAATCCTCCATAGATCAACATTTGTTCCCTAAACGTTTTTATGTGGGCACTCGGATCTTGCTCCCAATGAACGAGCCAATTTTAGGAAAAACATAATTCATGGGAATTGGCTCATTCAAAATTTCTTTTGAGAATGGTTGGAAATCTAGTTCTACTTCCCTCCACCCGTCCACTTGCATTCCGACCATCCACCTGCCTCTGAAGCTCCTCATTTTTCCTTTGGAGTTGTTCTTGTCCTCTTAATGCTTCCTCCATCCTTAGCCTTGTTTCCTCCTATGCTCTTCTAAATTCTTCGGCACGTTCATCGTTTTGTCTCGTCATCACCTCCATCATCTCCATCAGCATTTGGGTTGTATCTAGTGGTGGTCCTCCATTTGCCTCTTCTTCCGCCGCCACTCACCGTGTTCCTCTCATCCTGATCTTTATCCTGACTATATGGTGCAGGAGTAACTTTGCATGCCCCACGGTGGGCGCCAACATCTTTTAGACAAAAGTATAGGTGACCTCCGCCCTAGAACATTAAAGGTTTGAGGATAAGTATACTCTTCACCGGTGTTTATTAGATGCCCCCTTTTGTAGAGTGTTATTTGGTATATATGGACCAAATTCTAACATCTTCGTTTATGGTTATGATTTTGTCTTAATTGAGTGATTAAGACTAATTGATTGAGATCTCTTAACTTGTGCTATAATATTACGTTAGATACGCAGGTCGGAAAACGATCCATAAATTGTCAACCATCGGGTGAGGCCCATGACCTTACATGTCCCCAGCCTCAAACGTAGGCCAATAAGACTATGGTGAGTTAGAGATCAGAGGACGACCCATAAATTATCAACTATCGGACCACGTCCATAACCTTTAAATTCCTTAAAATATAATTTACAAAATTCTATTCGAAATATATTTAAGTCAATTAGAAAAATTAATCTATAAATATTTTAAGGAAACACAAATTTAGTTATTAAGTTAAAATTATTTTATACATAAACGAAATGTTAGAAGTATTTCATATTAATGTTTTAAATCTAGTTTTTTTAATTTATGTGTTGTAGAAAAAATATTTTTTTAATTTATAAAAAAACTAGTTTTAAAATATTTATAGATAATGTTTGATGATACTCATGTCAAATTATACTTAGAAAGGATGAAAAAAAAGATATAAAAAGGGTAAAATTATAATAAATTAGAAGAAAGAAAAAAGGGTATATATGAAAAACAAAATGTCTAAATATCATTGCCATACACTACAAAGAAATTGTTTGGAACAAGGTTAAGGAAAATGAGAAATGCATTCAACCACTGAACAAAATGCAAAATGCAATAAAGGACAACAAAAATGAAAGCAATATTCAACAAAATTCTGATGTTTGATCCTCCTTTTATTAATCAAATCAGTGCTAATGTCAAATCAAATCTATAACCTTTTATTAAATTATTTCTTTTATAGTTTTTTTTCCCTTTGGATTTTAAGGAAATTATAAAAATTTATTTTCACTATTTAACAGGTGATAAATGATAAATGTTAAAGAAAAACTAAGACTTTTATTATATCCTAACACATGTATCAAATTAAAGTAAAAATTAAAAAAAATCAATTGTTTATATATAAAAAAAAAACATGATACTTAAATCATCTAGGCAATTGGTTTGAAATTCAATTCTTTAACCTATAAT
>Ga0123341_1002323_pt1 | contig 15558 bp, 8 predicted proteins | sample Turbeapinknodule_FD_89959 | JGI IMG/M metagenome (GOLD analysis project Ga0123341, IMG submission 89959) | Root nodule microbial communities of legume samples collected from Mexico - Turtle bean Mexico pink nodule | ecosystem: Host-associated > Plants > Roots > Nodule | place: Mexico: Nepantla... | reverse complement strand
ATAATTAGTTTCTTTACTTCACTAAATAAAAGGAAACACAAGATCAAGAAAGCTCTGAACATAGGATCAGATAAATTTACAAATGAAATATGTATTTTATATCTAAAATTATACGGTTTAGAGTAGCTAAAAAACATCAATTGTTTTCATTTGATAGAGTTTATTTTCGATTCTAAGAAAGAAACTCCATAGCTTTAGATTTCATATTCAAAGAAAGACGCTAATCGCTACCAGAAACATGGAATTGGTCACTACAGGTGCGAGAAATGACCGCAAGTTAAGATTCAATTACCATTGAAAAGATTAAAGGATCGGAGGAATTACCTTGATAAAATCTAATACGAGCAAACCAGAATTTAGATTGCCAGATCATGAACAAATCTCCCTAGAGATGGCAATAACTTCATTCACAAGTAATCACGACAATCTAAGTATTTTCTTTGGGGTCTACTGGTCTATCTACTGCTTATAATACAAAAAAATACAAGTTTTTTGCAATAGACATGGATCCATGCATAGATCAACAAAGTAACTTACCTTAAAGATAAAAAAAAACATTTAATTGACTGAAATGAAATTAACCCCGTAAAGAATACTTCTTCCCTGTAAAAGCTTGAAATTTCGACTCTTCGGTCTCTTTAGGTGGCTCTTGTTTTGGCTCTTTTGCCTGCACAGACGGAAGATGTGAAAGTTAGCAGTCCATCAATTGCCATGCAAAGGAGGGTAGATGTGGAATCCGGAAATGAATTGAAACATTACCAAAATGTAGTCAAACAGCAAATTACCTTTCCTGTCGTCTCTTTAGTACGGTTTGCATTTGACCCAAATACAAGCTTGCCCTGAGATTGACGAGCATTACTTTGTGAGCTAGAACTTGTAGAAGACTGCGAATTGACATTTGGGATATCAGTTTTCTTGTCCTTGGACCCTGAGGAAGAAGAAACTGCAGGAGGCTGATAATTCAAAGGTTTTCCATCCAAGCGTCTCCCAGTTCCAGAAAATGGGTTGAACTTGGGCTCAGTTTCAGCAGGGGTATCCTCAGCTGCAAGGAGGAACGTGTACACTTGTCAGCAGCTACACCCTCAGTTTTCTTTTAAGAAAAACTTCTTACTTTAATGTTCAGCACTGACGTTCCAGTAATATAGCAAACCAATTAAGCATAATTAATAATTGTAAAGGACATTATTCTCCACACTAGGAGCTTTAGATACTTTAATTTATTAACTGAGCTTCCAATACAGAAACATGTCACACCATCACACAGTAAAAGAACTTCCATCCAAAGAGACATTATGGCAAACATCCATCAAACAAGTGCATACCAGTCACTGGTGCCTTTCCAGTAGGAAAGGGTGCAATCGGCTTTTCAGGTTCCTTGTAATCCAAGGGAGGAGCAAAGTCCACCTCACAGTCTGTCTCAATTATGCTTATGGCATTGTCAGGCTTGGTTTCTATAATATCTATGTAGTATTTCTTGTTGTTGTAAGCCACCATAATGCTATCTCCAGTAGTCAAGCAGGAAAAATTCCTCAGTGTTGTTTCTAAGCTGCATAAAAGGTACAATATATAAATGAAGATCTACCTTAAGTCACTGTACAAAAATAAATACAAAACTGAACTAACAGAGGACTAGAAGATAGAATTAAAACAACACAAACCACATGGCAACGACAATAAAACTCTACATCCCCATATCACATGTGGACAAGAAATTCACATGCTGACCTTAGCTCTAAAACATATTAGATATAGTTATGTGGAATACTTACATGACCAACTTCTAAGATTGTAACCACATTACCACATTAAAGAACACATACAAAATACAAAAAATCCCAAAAACCACAATGCATCAAATACCATAAACCATTGTAGTTGTAGTGTGTGTAATTGATATAACATCAAGCAGTGGGAATGTCCTGGAAAGATGGTATGAGAAGATACAAATATCAATTTGCAAAGAAGAAAGAAATTGGAGCTATTGCCTTTTCAAAAGAAAAACTCATCAGCAGGGAAATACCATAGCTTTACAATCTAACCTAACAAACATCAACTCACATAGCTTTAGGATTGGAAATATCCAAGAAGTCCTTTGTGTGGGGCTGTAACTTAACATACGTCCCCTTTGGAAGTGTCACATTTTTCACTTTAACAATGTCCCCCTCTTGTAAAAGCATGTTCTCCATCATCTGTGTATGTAACCGGATAAAAGCAATTACTTTGGCATGTTCTCCATCAAAGCAGAACCATATTTGGTGAAACAAGCTTACAACAATATTCACAAACAATTACTTTGGAATGCCTACCCAGTATGGCATGTATATCATGCCTTCCTCTGCAATGAACTCAAGAACACCACAATGAGAAACCCGTTCTACGGCATCGTTACGCAGTTCAAACAACATTGGGTAATCAATATGCAGAGATGCTGCAGACAAAAGTTGGCATTAGAATTTCACTCTTAGTATATATGTTCATCTTGATTAGATGTAAGCAAAATAAAAAACAGTTCAACAGTGACAACTAACCGAGACGATCAAGGGCCGATGGAGGCATTATAACTGAGGCATGGCAAGAATTGAATTTTGACATTAGATAGGTGCGGAAAGGATATTTTAGAAAACAAAAGAACTAGTATGGACATGAAAACTTACTTTTGTCACCACTTTCAATTTGGGGCTGCGGTATTAAGAGGGAAAAAAATAGAAAGACAAAAAAATCAGATAATTTAAACTTACAAAATTGGTTTCAATTTAAGAATGTCATAACTCATACAATAAACAATATATATTAAAGTCACTTTAATTGAATATCTTAAATTTCCATCTCAAGGTTTGACATTCCATGCTTCCACATTCTATATTTCCAACCAGCATCCAAATATTTGCTTTATACAACAGATTCTTATGTTCAAGGATATAAAGGAGGTATAATAATTTTGATCTTTAAACCAAAATGGGTTTCAATCTACATTAATAAACTTGACAGTCTAATCAAAATTCCAATTTTCTACATTTAATGCAAACGTACTTTCCCTTAACAAGACAAAACACATCGTAATTTTAATTTGTTCATCTGTTCCTTCTCTCTCATCATAATTTTAATTTGTTCATCTGTTCCTTCTCTCTCATCATAATTTTAATTTGTTCAACTGTTCCTTCTCTCTCATCATAATTTTAATTTGTTCATCTGTTCCTTATCTCTCAGGCCTCTTGTCTTCACTAATAAGATAAGAGAGCCTTTGTGCACACCACCCTCTAGTCTGTTTTCCACACCTTACACTTACGCAGAGACAACCATGCACAGTGGAGCTCACACCATAGGAAACTCCACATAAAATACCATATATAGCACATATACAGATATATAGCCATATACTAGAAACAATATGTAAAAAATCATAACAATAAAAAACTATATAAGTCATGGCTAATATTAGTTTGCTGAAAGCAATATTATTTAATAGTGGATTATAAGTTCAAAATGGAAAGTAAAAGTCCATGAACTTTTACTCATTCTATAATATGCAGTATTACTAATGAATGCCTGAAAAGAATGTGAACCTTTTCAATAAAAGAAGCTGGGTAGCATCGATATATCTGCTCAAATGATGTCCCGTGATATCCATATCCGTCAAAAAACTGTGACACATGTACATAAAGTAAATAAGACAACAAAATTCGGCAGATATCATTTGATCCCTATGTCTGCACCAGCTTTTTGTTTTAGTCCTTATACCTAACTTCTATACATTTCAGTTCCTATACATACGAGCATCTTCTTTACGTGTTTTTAGGTCCCATGCCTCCATTTTATACTTGTTTTATACTGCTAGAAAACTAACCATATGAACAAAAACAAAACAAAAAAAATTGCTTGTCGTAGAGATTGAGATTTTAGGTACGGGTGGTAGGTATAGGAATAAATTACTTAAACCTAACAAAAACATCATCTTCTTCTCAAATTGTAATATGTTTTCAAGAGATTCGAACAGGAAAAGATCAAAACAACATCATGAAACAGAAAGTAAAAAAAACGAAACCAATTTGGGAAGCAAACCATTTTCTATTGTGCTGATTGCAGCTACACCGATAATCAACCCACAAAGCTCCCTGTAAGAGTAAACAAACACATGCCTTATATTAACAAGAGGTAAGCAGCCGACCATAAAAAATGGCAATCGAGCCAGTGTATAAATTGCGAAATGCAGACAAAATCAATTGCAATATATAGGTAACTTTTACAAAGCGAAAATAACATATAATAGGTATCAATTAATTAAATAATTAATTAAAACGGAATCCTAAACTGAACAAGCATTATCCACAAAAATAGTGAAACTCGATCAGCGGAATCAAGGTTACAAGAGAAGTAGACGCAATTGGAGAAACCCTAAGTCAGACTCAGAGAACCATAACAATCATGCTATCATCCTTGGATTGTTTGAAAAGAGTGAATCAAAGTGAAAACTAGAGACATTTGAATCGAATAGAAATGAATTGTGAGAAAAAATTGAAGCAATGGAATGATTTGGTAGGATCGATAATTGAACGATGATTAGAGTTTAGGAGCTTGGAAAAGAAGAAACGAAAGGGAAGAGAGAAACCTGATGCTTGATCTGAATAGAGAGAACAGAGAAAGAGCAAGATAGGCTATTGGAATATAAACTATTTTGATAGAGTTGGAACTGGTGCAGTAGGTAGCAGGTGGTATAGAATAGATTGTATGAGGGGAAAGGGTAATCCAACCGAATGGGTTGTGGCTTCGGTTCGTAACGCTCACGCTACCTCGTCAAATATTTGGGCTGGGCCTCAATTCGGCCCAAATTATTAAAGTCTTCATCACTTGATGGGCTGCTTCTTCCTGCACCTCCATACCTTCTTGTGCCACCCCCATAAATTTTTCGTATTCCAAATATACCCTTTTCAATATTCCGGATTACATAAATCGGAAGTCTTTCTCTAGATCCAAAATTAGCTTCCAGATTATATAATTTGGAAGTCTTTTGTAATTAGTTTCCGGATTACATAATTCGGAAGTCTTTTCTATACATAAGATTAGCTTCCGGATTATGTAATCCAGAAGCCTTTTTTTTTAGATGTGTTATTAGCTTCTGGATTACATAATCCATAAGTTTTTTCTAAATATGAAATTGACTTCCAAATTATGTAATCCGAAATATATCCAGATTACATAATCCATAGGCTTATTATTTCAAATTAAGGGTGAAAAAAAGAATAAAATAGTATTTCCACATTTTGTAAGGGGTGGCAAAAGAAGGTACGGAGGTGTAGGAAGAAAGAGTCCACTTCATGTCGCAAATTTGAATTAACACAAATGTTTGGGGAAATTCTTTCTACACCTATGTCTTTCATGTCTTTCGTTCATCCTCACAGAAGATGTAAAATGAGAATTTATTTTATTTTTCATCCTCTTCATCTTCTAAGATGATAATATAATACCAATCATCCATAGTAATGAAAATAAAAATTAATTTTTATAAAAAGTTGTTATTTAGTTTTTTAAATATGTTCATGACATATAATTATAAAATAAATAAATATTAAAAAAGTGATTTGATGTGAAAATTATGGTTATGAGTTTCAATTATTAAGAAAAGAAAAATAGTATTTAAAATGGATATTAATAAGATGCGTTGTGTTGTAGTGTATTCTGCAGCTTTATTACACTAAAGTTTGATAGCTGGTGCCAAGTTCTGGATTTGGAATTGTATTTTGTGCAAATAACTAATTTATAACGTGCGAACCCGAATCGGACGGTGGGAGTAGCTAACTTTAACTAAGATTCCTCTCCAAAAACAGCAAACTTAACACATTTGCCAAACAAAGCCTAATCTTGCCATTCATATTCATTCTTCCGCAGCCTAACAAAAAATCAATTATAAGGAACAAAGAAACGTCTATTCACATTCCGTTGATCAAGCATGGGTTTGAAATCCCTATTCAACCGGGAGGAGGGAACAACCACCGGCGGGGCGTCGCGATCGACGTCACTGTCGGTGCGGTCGCGCGTGCGGATGGCGGGCGAGCTGGAGCAGGTGTTCAAGAAGTTCGACGTGAACGGGGACGGGAAGATATCGGCGTCGGAGCTGGGGTCGATAATGAGGAGCCTGGGGCAGGAGGCGACGGAGCAGGAGGTGGACAACATGATCCGGGAGGTGGACGGTGACGGCGACGGGTGCATCAGCCTGCAGGAGTTCATCGAGCTGAACACCAAGGGCGTGGACTCCGACGAGGTGCTGGAGAACTTGAAGGACGCGTTCTCCGTGTTCGACATGGACGGGAACGGGTTGATCACCGCGGAGGAGCTGAACACGGTGATGCGGAGCCTGGGGGAGGAGTGCTCCCTGGCAGAGTGCCGGAGGATGATCGGCGGCGTAGACAGGGACGGCGACGGCACCATCGACTTCGAAGAGTTCAGGGTGATGATGATGATGGGGTCGCGCCATGACACCACCGATAGGGTTAAACCACTTCCAGAAACTTCTTAACTTCTTCAACCCTCCTCTGTACAAAAAACCCTATCAATTAAATATTGTATGTAAATTCCTTCAATTCAAACACAGGTATTTCTATTTCTGTTTCTATTTAGAATTAGGTTTTTATCTTCCTCCATCCAATTTCTTCATTCTTTTTTTATTTGTCATATCATGAGAAAATTAATTTTTATGATATGATACTAATACGATATAAATATATATCTGACACATAATGTGTCTGCATATTCTTTCGCTTAAAAAAGTTTACAATCAATTATTGAAATTTCATAATTTTGAGGAATTAAAATACATTAAATTAAATTGTTTGTTAATTTAAGCTGGTTTGTTTTTTAATTCGGATATAATATTTTAATTTTATTGTCGTGTATATATGTAAGATTATTTTAAAATTAAATAACATTATTAATTTGAAAATATAAGTTAATAATTTTTTCAGTTAGCGTGGGATGAAACTATTTTAACTATTATTTTTCCAACGTAGTTGGTCTGAGTTTCATTTTTGGAATTTTCTTATTATTATTAATTGAATAAACTTTTCAAGTGACATTGATTAAGCATAATCCTAATTGAATTGGCCGAAAGTAGGCGTTGACATATGAATATCAACTCAAACTTAATCCCATATATGTCAAACAAAAAATTAAGGGACATAGGCCAATAAAAGAACCATCACATCCTCACAGACAACACATTACAAGAAATACATATTAAACAAACATTTATATTATTTATAACTATTTTTTAGACTAAATAGAATTTTTATACTTATTTTAATTTTTTGAATGTAAAATTTGGTTTCAATTTTATATTTAAAGTAAGTTAATATCTTCCCTTTCATTAAATTAATTTTATAGTTCAATTATATAGTAAAATAATTATTCAAATGATATATTGATATATTTGTTAATATGGGGAATAATCAACAAGTATGTAATAGTTGTATTTAGTATGTCTGAACATCTCAAAGTGATCACATAACAAATCCAATACTTATCCCTAAATCCAAACTCCAACGGTTTCATTATCCCATTAACATGGATAAGTTTACCTTACTCTTTTGAAAACTCTTTCAGTTGCGTAGTTTTTTGAATTGCAAGCCCACAAAATATCTTCCCAATTGTTGAAATTCTTTAAGAATTGCCAAAAGTGGGATCCAAATGCTACATGTTCACATTTTCTCGAAACCGTTAACAAATATTTAATAAGAAGTAACCACACTCACTCATAAACAAAATTAAAACTAAATTAAAATTTATAAAAACTAGATTGAAAAAAAATATATAAACATAAGAAAAAACTATTTAACAAATTTTTTTATCATTATTTATCATATAGTATCACTTTTTTATTTATTTATCATATATCTCATCCTTTATTCTATATACATATAACAGAAAATAATTTAATTTATATATATATATATATATGAATTTGTTATTAAAAAGTTGAAATTTTTTACAAGTATTTATTTTCCTTCATCAGCTTTTGTTACTTAAGTTCTTCACTCATTTTGTTCTTTATCTCTTATTAGTGTTGAGAGATATCTCTAAAAATACTTCACCCTTCAAGTAAATATGAGTACGATCCGAAAGTGTTAAGATCAATTGATCATACATTTGTCTCTTAGGTGTCTTTCTTGTTTATACTTATTTATTGAACTTTTGATGTTATAGATTCATGTGTAAGGTCTAAAAAAAACTCAATTATACCTTAATCATGCTTTTCAAATAATCTGATGTGTTAATGATTAATTACATTTTAGGATTCTTTGTTAATTTTGTAAGTCATGTCGAGAGATGGAAAACCTTATCGAAAAATTGTCGACTTCTCAACACCAATAATAAATATTTAAATATACATTTTATCACATTTAGATTAGAATAAACTCATAATGGAAACTAAATTAACATCATAAAAACTATAAGAATAAATTTAAAAAAATATAGAAAAGAGACTATTTAGCATAATTTTTATCAAAGATTTCATAACCCCATTTTTTTATATTTATTTATCACATATTTCATCCTCTAATCTATATACTGAAACTGAAAATAGATGCAATTCGTATAAGAGGAGTATCTCTCAAAAGGTTTAATTTCATTTGATCTCTTTATTGCAAACCAAATAAACACATACTATTAGAAATTTCGTTAAATATTTTTTTTTTATAGTTGAGAGTTTAAGCCTGTGGCGGCGTTGCGGCAGGGAAGACGAAGAGGATTGGGTTACTGACGGTGATGTGTTCGCTGACCCACTTGCGTCCGCTATCATGCGCCGCATCTGCAGCGGCGTCACGGTTAGTGCCCTACCCACCGGACCTCGTAAAGTGGGTAACCAGAGAGGGTGGGTTCGTGCACCGCGCGCTGGAGATAGCACAACTCGGTTCATCCAACGGACTCGGCATAGTGGCCAAGGAACAAATTCCACGTGGCACTGACCTAATTGTCCTTCCCCACCACCTTCCCCTGCGCTTCACCACTCTTGAACACGACCCTCTGCTGCATCACTTGGCGCGTCAAATCCCTGGTATTCATTTTTTTTCTATTGAGTCTAGTGTAGTGAGTGGCCAATGTTGTTTTTTTTTTTTTTTTTTGGAAGTAGATTTGTTGGAGATCCCACATTAGAGATTAGATAATTTTATAGTATATAAGTGGTAGAAATCTCATTTCATAAGCTGATTTTGAGTTAAACTTAAAAATTCATTTTTTAATAAGGTTACACTGAATTTTTTTGATGTAAATGAATTGGACACTGGGTAGCATTTGGCAGAGGAACTATGGGCAATGAAACTGGGTTTGAAGCTTCTGCAAGAGAGGGCAAAAGTTGGGTCCTTCTGGTGGCCCTACATAAGTAATCTCCCTGAAACATACACCGTGCCTATTTTCTTTCCTGGGGAGGACATAAAGAACTTGCACTATGCTCCTCTTCTTCATCAGGTATTTCTTCAACAAAATGCAAACTTAAAAGCACTATGCTCCTCTTCTTCATCAGGTATTTCTTCAACAAAATACAAACTTAAAATGCATTGAGTTTCTTTTCAGCTATAACTTTTTTTCAAATTTTGGAGAAATTAAAGAAAGGATTTTTTAGAAAAATTTAGTGCATAAGCTTATTCATAAAGCTCAATTCGTTTTCATTTTTTTATCTCTAATATTAGTGCTTATGTACAAATCTATCCTAGCTGGGTCAGAATTGATTTTGATTGGGGAAATGAATGTACTATATATGCCTACTTCATCTCCAATTCTAATGTTAAAAAGGGTTACCCTATTTAAATGTATTTCGGTGTCTCTTATTTTTCAAGTTTTGATGCACTTAGCCAATATGTTTTACTGCTGTGCCAATCCACTTTCGTTTTGCTTTTGGGAACATGAGAAATATGCACTTTGATTTCAGTCCTTTAGCTAATACTTAAAGACGCATTTGTGACCAATTCCAGAAGCTGAAATCGTCTGTCTAGTTGTTTATAGAATATACTGAGTGCCTTTCACAGGTCTGTATTATGGCAGTTGAGTGAAGTCAATTTCTTGATGCAGGTAAACAAAAGATGTCGGTTTCTTCTTGATTTTGAGCAAGAAGTCAAGCGTGCCTTAGTAAGTGTTAAGCCAGATAGCCATCCTTTTGGTGGTCAAGAAGTAGATGCATCTTCTCTTGGATGGGCAATGTCAGCAGTCTCGTCTAGAGCATTCAGGTTGTATGGTGAAAAGGATCAGAATGGGGACCGCGTTCACTTACCCATGATGCTCCCTCTGATTGATATGTGCAATCATAGTTTCAATCCAAATGCTAGAATTGTTCAGCAAGAAGATACCAGTAGCATGAAGATGCAAGTGAAGGCATACTTTCTCATTTTTCCTATACATATTACCCCAATCCCCCACCAAATTGTTCTTTTTCGGCTTTTAAGAAACAAAATAAACGTGAATCATCTTTCCTGTTGGTATTCTTTCTGTCTCAGGTTGTGGCTGAGACAGCAATCAAAGAAGATGATCCTCTGTTACTTTGCTATGGCTGTTTAAACAATGATTTTTTCCTTCTAGATTATGGATTTGTGATGCACTCAAACCCTTATGACTGTATTGAGCTCAAATATGATGGTGCTCTTTTGGATGCTGCAAGCACAGCAGCTGGAGTTTCTTCACCAAATTTCTCAGCACCTGCTCCGTGGCAGCAACTGATTTTATCTCAGTTGAATCTATTTGGAGAAACTCCAGATCTGAAGGTTAAACTACTATTACATGTTACATTAGTGCCCTTCTATCCTGTAGAAGCTTAATGTATATTGCCGTTGATGTATCAACATCACATCCATATTTTGACTTAAGGTTTCTCCACATTTGATAAGTGAGTGATAAACTAGCCAAAGCATAGGATCACCCGGAATAAGAAACAATTGCAAGATAACTGAATGATCTAAACCCAAGAACTGATGAACCCTGTGGTATTACTCATCCCACCGATGGCACAAGTTAATTTTATTTTGTTTTATTGTAACAGGTGAGCTTAGGTGGTCAAGAAACAGTAGAGGGCCGCTTGGTGGCTGCATTGCGAATAGTCCTTTCAAGTAATATGGAAACTGTGCAGAAGTATGACCTCAGTACACTCCAGTCTTTAGATGTTGAAGCTCCTCTTGGTGTTGCAAACGACATAGCTGTATTTCGCACCCTAATTGCTCTGTGCGTCATTGCACTGGAACACTTTCCGACCAAAATAATGGATGATGAATCACTGTTGAAACAGGGTGCTTCAGGTTCAACCGAGTTAGCCATTCAGTACAGAATCCAAAAGAAATGCGTGATTATAGACGTAATGAAAAATCTCTCAAGGAGGGTAAAGCTTCTATCATCAAAGGAAACAGCAACCGCTGAAGGCTAAGTGTATGCTTAGTTCACTTAAAACTTTCCAACGTGCTCTAAAGTGAATGCTAAACTCACAATGGATTCACTCATTCAATGATTGTGAACGATTAGTTATTTGCTTGCTGTTATGAATATCCCTTTTCCCATTTGTTCTCTTTTTGATTTATTGCCATGTTACTGGAGAGTGTAATTTTGATTGAGCTAATTACTTGAGCCGTTTGACAATCTTCTGCTGAAATATAAACAGTACTATTTTTTTTATAAATTCAATTGGTCTTCTTTATGTTTTAATGTTTCTTTACATTGCACCCAATTTAACAACACATAGTCTTTCTCCAAAACTAATATTTTATCAGTGGCTATCATGAAAATTTAATAACTTATTCTCCTAGTTTTATAATAATCAGTGATTATTTTTAGTTTCTTCATTCTCTGATTTTTTTTTACACAAAACAGAATATTCCGTGTTCAGATTTGTAATTTATGTAAACTTGACAGAAAGTCAGAAACAAATAGAGGCCTACACCCCACCGGCCATCGCTCTCTCTTTCAGTCTCTCGCATGAATAATCAAAACCAGAAAACCAGACAAACAATTCGAATAAGACGTTGAAAAAATAACGGCCAGTTATACAGTGCCGTTCCGTGAAAGATTTAGTCTTTGAAATTAAGGAGCGTTTGGAAAGAATCCATGTTCATTTTTCACTACAACTGAAGAAAAGCAAAAAAAAAATCATAACAGGGGACAACGAATCCTCTCTCCTTTCTCGACAAAACAATTGAGCAAGTCTTTGCAAAAGCAGAAGCACATGGAACAATTATGAGTTAAAAAGAGAGGAAAAGACTATAGAGAAACCATGTCCCAATATTTACCACCAAGAACACGTAGAAGAAAGACACAAAAACATAAAACCTAGGAAGAAAAGAAACGGAAAAACATAAAAGAAACAGGCTAAAAAGGAAGAAGAAAAGGATTTTATAAGAAAGTTCAAACTTCCAAGAAGGGAAGTTTGTCTGTCTATGCCTATAGTGCTATATTATATGTATGTACATGTGTGTCTGTAAGTGTATCATGTGCATGATGTTGTGATGATCTAGCATCCAAGGATAGCACTCTCTGCAAGTCCCAGTGGCGAGCGAGAGCGAAGACGGTTGACATCTCTGAGAAGGGCACGCCTGATATGCAGCTGCAGTGAAGGGTGCTTTATTTTCTCAGTTTCTTGCTTGATTTTGATGACTTGGCTATGAACTGCAGAACCCATGTAACCCTCTCGTTCCTCGTTGAAGAAGGTGGCGGAGGTGGCGGCGGTGCAGATGGCGGTGCTCTCCATCTTCTTCTTCTTCTGCAGAATCAGAATCTCAAACAGAACCCTTTGGAAGCAAATATGTGTGAAATGTGATTATGCCCTTAAGGAAACGTTTTGAAGGATACATCCGTATATATACCCGGAAGAAGGAACGAAAAATCAGATTTTTAGAGAAAGGGAAAAAATCTTTCTTTTTTTTATTTATTATAAAAAGGGAAGTTTTTATTAGGGTTCCACTCCACCTTCTCCATTTGGATGGATTTGGAGCAGACATTTGAATCCACGCCCCCAAAAATATATTCTTAATTTATTATTACACCATTATTATTATTATTTATTATTATTATTATTTCCATCCACCATATGTTATACTTTAATTACAAATCTGACTCATTTGATATGTTGCTTTCTTTTCTAGTGTCAAGAAACTGAATAAACAGATAACCGTGAGTAATAACTTTCTTTTCAACTCTGCATACTTATTCAAGGCCATTTGTCCAATACAACAATTTTTTTCAAAAAATCTCATTTTATGGTAATGCTACAAGGACAATGATACCACACAAACCCTAAACGTCCATATTATTTCTAAAATGTAGATATACAAATTTATATATTATATAATTATAAATTATATAAATTAATAATAAAGATTTATGTTTACTAGTAATTTTTAGATTTTTTTTAGAACTTGTGACGGGTTCAAAATGATTTTTTTCTTATTCTTATAATCATAATAAAAATTTGTATAATAAATTTGAGTTTTTAAAAAGTTAATGTATTTTTTTTTAATTTTGTAATAATCGTGTTAAAATTATCAAAAATTCAACAAATATTTTTTTAAATTAGACAATCCACCAATACTTATCTTACAAATGTTAGTATCTGATATGTATATCAGACCCCAACACACCATTTAAGAGGATGTTTGAGCCATGGTATAAACATAATAAAAGCTGACATTTCAATTTGTTAAGTTATTTATTGAAAATAAAAGATAAAAGCATATGAATTTGCATAAATTTAAAATTGATAAATATTTTATACAAGACATAACAAATCCAGAATAACATAATTGGCAAGTAATTAAAAAGAAAATCTTATTTAATTGATCTCATTAATATTATTAAATGTGCGTTTTAAGGTGTATAAAATATAATATTTTGTTTTGACAAGATATATTATTAGTAGAATAAGATATGAATGATTGAAGAGTGAAGATTGAGATTGGAATTTGATGAAACACGTGGAGGAAGGTGGTGGTGTGTGGAAAAGGAAATGATAGGCACGGATCCATATAATATTTAAGTGACAATGAAAAGTCACAAAATTTGACAAATGTTTAGTATTAGAAGAGAGAAATGGTTTCCACGACATAAAAATGCTTGAAAATCAAAGTTCTACCACCCTCCATAACATAACCTAAAACGACAACATGGGAAGCCACCCAAACCAATGGAAACTCACCACCTCCATTCAATCAATTTCAGTTTATGGTCTATTTACACCCACTTTCCTCATTATGTTTTCTAGTTTTGTTCCCATTTGCCACTTGTTACTGTTTTCCACATCCCACTTTGCCTCAAATCTTTCAAACACTTTCTCCTATTTTATATTCATTCGGGCAAGCAACAAATTGTGAGCAATTATTGTTATTAAAAAATCTTTCAAATTGAAGATGTCATTGTTTTTTTTGTGAACTCACATTAAAATATTACTTTTAATATAAAAAAATACATGTTCGTATAAGTTCCAACCAACTATAACACTAATCCGGATATGTCTATTGTGTTTATAATATAGTTATTTCGATCTCCTCATTTCAATTTTCACTTAATTGGAAAAGAAAAAAATACTTGTAAAGACACTTCTGACGTCTAAGTAAATAAAATGTATTAGAGAGTTATAAATGTTATTCAACTTCCCATTTACGTGTTTGTGTATTGTTTATTTATACTATTTTATGCTACTCTTTCTATTGAAACCTTATTCAAACTCAATCTCGTCTTTAACATGTCATTCTAATTTATTTAGTGGATTGATCCTTAATTAAGTTCTTATATTAATTATCTCTCATAAATAAATAATATGATTTGAGGTTGAGATCACAAGTTTAACAATATTCATCCAATTTATTTAACTAAAAGATCAAAAAGTTCAATTCTTTAATTAAACCAAATCCAAAATCACAAAAGATACACTAATCAAATTGATTTCAACTATCTAAAATATCAAATAACTTTTTTTTTTTTTCTAAATGGAGATTAGTTAAACAATTTTTCCAAGATATCGCACTGTAAACAACTTTGACCAGTTTGCAACATTAGTAGGGCTTTGTGATTTGGAAGTTATTTTGTGAGTTGTGAACGCATCCACAAAATTGTGGTCAATGATTCATAAACGTGTAAACTTTGAAAAACTTTGAAAAACAAAGAAAAGGGTTAGATATAAAAGCAGTTGACCTGCTTAATCTATTTAATCAACTTTGACAAAACAAAATAACTGAACAAAGCACATAACTGTAGGTAAATAGTTTCTTTAGTGCACCTTTGTTTTTAATATCCAAAAAGTAACTAATAAAACTATTATGGGAATTGAATTAATTAAAAGAGTGGACAATCGTAATAGTTGATGAGAAAGGGAAAAGGAAACAAGCAAAAAAATGGTCACATATTAATATTAGTGAAACACTTAATGATTTATTGATTTATTTTAATTTTGGTTTTCTTGTTTTAGATTGTGTAGATTGTGTAGTTTAATTCTTTTATTTCGCATGGCTTTTGAGAGGGTAGTGGATATTTTGTTTTGTTTTGACATGTTTGTTTTTATGTTAAGATATATATAAAAAAAAAAAAGTTGTTCAGTATCTTTAT
>Ga0123341_1002322_pt1 | contig 15559 bp, 7 predicted proteins | sample Turbeapinknodule_FD_89959 | JGI IMG/M metagenome (GOLD analysis project Ga0123341, IMG submission 89959) | Root nodule microbial communities of legume samples collected from Mexico - Turtle bean Mexico pink nodule | ecosystem: Host-associated > Plants > Roots > Nodule | place: Mexico: Nepantla... | reverse complement strand
CTAGAGTCATGGTTTGTGGTTCCATTATGTATGACGCTAGAGAGCTGTCAAGGGATAAGAAGTTATCTCAAATGATAACTTTGAAGATTGATGTTTGTTTCCATACTTTTATGAAATTTTACACTACATTCACATGATTTGTTGAACAAAGTATTATGCTTTTGAGCTAACCTAGTAATGATAGTTGAACGAAATAGTATAATTAGGTTGGTGGTTGAAGGTTGTTTATTTTTATGATTTTTTTATCCTGCAAATTTCAAATCCATATGTACTATGTTTGTTTAAGAATTTTGATATTAATTATGAATATAATTGTGGTTGTTTAAATAAAGCACATAGAATACCAAGTGTATAACATCAAATTGAAACATAGTGCAAAATACCATTAACTAAAGAAATAAAAAAAGTACACGTTGAATATAAGAACACAAAATTTGAAGATAAGCGAATGAAACAGTTAGACAAACCTTTTGTCATATAATTATTTTAATTCTTATCTCGTTGTTATGTTTGCAAATGTTCAAATTACACAATGTGAGGAAGGTGTCAACTTTCAACGTGTGTCTCCTAAATTGTTTTGGTTCTCATACAACTGCATCTTCAATCATTTGAAGGAAAAAATGTGATTTCTTTGAGACTTCTTGATTAAAAAATTTGAAGACTTATATTATTTCTAACCTAAACTCACAAATCATTGTCTAATTTGGTATGATGCTCCTGAGATATTAACAAATGTTCATGTATGTCAGTGGATAGCTTGTAAGTCTCAATTTTCTTTTGATATAATGATTGAACTATAAACTAAGTATAAAAGATATATGAAATAAATTATGAGACTTCTAAACCCACCTACTGCATGTTCTTCCACAAATCCCAAACCTGTCACTTACACCGAAGCAATACTTTATTTTAGAGGACTTATCCAAAGAAAAACTATAAATGGAAAGTCAAAGTGATTACATTCTGACCAACAAATGTTGAAACCCCTGAAGAATGATAATCCACCATGATTGGTATTTAGATAAGTCATTTCATAGAAATAACGGAAGTACTACAATATGTAGACATTAAATCAGTCATGGAAATCAACTATTGATGTTTGATTTGAAGCTAATGCGAACAAATCCGTTTAAATCAACTATCCATGACTTAATACAAATCACACTTGAAGCTAATGCGAACAAATCCGTTGAAAAAGAATTAAACTTCTTCATCTATGCTTGCAACATAAAGAATCATGTGGTAAGATTGAACAATTTGTCCAAATCAAATATTTATGCAGAATGATACTTGTTAAAATGATTTGTGAATTACAAGACAATACCTACATCGACCAACACGATATAATAAGATCCACACTTGATTAAATCTGTGTTTGTTTCATTCCAACAACAATTGTGTTATTTTAATTTTATGTATGTGCTTTCCATAATACAACTGTAAATCTCAAATAAATGAAATATTCAATTACTCTTATTTAAATATTTAAATTTTTCTTTAATAAATGCCAATGATATATATATATATATTTACGTAGGTTCTTTTTAAATATTATTATGTAAATTTATTATTACATCAGTAAATATATAAAAAAATCAATATTAAGTAACTATTGCATGATTTTTTTTTAATTTTAAATTTTAATTTTCACTCTATATTCATTATTAATATTTTTATCCTTTTATCACCAAATTTATAGCTTAAAATAATTTTTTTTTAATAATAATTTTACATTTTCAATGCATTATTAAAAATATTTAGGAACTTATTTTCAAAATTTCAAGATTTAAATCATTAATTATAATCACAGAAATAATTCCAAAAATAATATAAATAAGAAAATTTATATTCTACATTACTTAAACAACTAAATTAATATTTATTAGATTTAAACCGCTTTATTTCACAAATTCCAAATTAAAGTTATATTCAATATTTTCTATTCATATTGAGAAATTTAGGGAGAACAAAAACTAGTTTAGAGTTGAAATAGTCTGAGTTGCTATTGAGATTGTAACTTTTTTACAATTTCTTGATTAATATATTCAAGTACATTCTGTTCTTAATTGATTTGGTAGAAATTGAACATTATTGGAAAATACTTTATTTTTTTAAACAAACTAAATCAACCAATGATTTCAATTGTTAAGAACAAAGTTAGTGTATTTGGCTATCATTGTTCCGATCTTAATGCAAGGGTCAAATGAGTTTAATCAAGCAATTGATTTATTGTGATGAGACTACTAGATAACCAAGATTAAACGATTAACTTGGTTTGGCTTTAAGGAATAAGAGAACTAGTAATATATTGCATGTATGAACATAAAATGTAGAATAGTTTCCAAGTCTCATTCAATCCCAATACTTGATCATACTAGGGAGTTATAATCATTGTATTCAATAATCTTTCAATTCTATCTTTGAGAACTATCTCATTTAATTCTAGATCATTATGTAGTTGGAGATATTTATAGTTATATAATTCTTATGAAGAAAATTATAATGTGCTGCTTTCTGATCGCTGAGGAAACAACAACCGCTTTTCAACTATACTACAATTGACTTAGTCCATTTTCCAAGAGAATTCATAAAGATTTTAGGCGTTGTTGTCGGGGATTACTTTAAGTAATTAGTATTTTGATTATTTCCTTTGTAAAACAATATATAAATAAGCTATTAGAATAGTGCAAATTTAATTAAAAAATTTCTTTATCATTTTACTCTTGCACTGATCTTTGATTTAGTTTTCTAGTGATTTATATAACTAACTTAGAGGAATTTTTTCTACAGTTAATGTGTTGTTTGAGAAGGAGATTGAAAAGGTAGCAAAAAGAAATAGGATCAAGGCTAAGAAAACTAAAGAAAGAAAAAAGGAGGGAGATTCTTCTCTTTCACATTCACAAGCATCTCACATTATTTAAACACTAAGTGATATAGCTGAGAAAATTGGAGGCAAGGGTCAAGGAGATAACAGAGTAATAAATACTCCAAAATATTAGGGGATTATGCTATGCATCAATGACCAAGACATTTCTCTAGATTTGTCATTCCACCATCAATAAGAGGAATAAAAATTAAACCAACAGTCCTCAATATGGTTTCAACCTACATGTTTTTTCATGAAAGGATCTTAAAGATCCTTATGCTCATTTGGATACCTTCTATGGACTGTGTGCAACCATGGAATTTGAAGCAAGACAATAAAAAATGACGGTCATAAGTTGTTCTCATTTTCTCTAATTGGTGAAGCTAGGGAATGGATAAAATCATATTCAAATCAAAGTCTAACCAGTTGGACTAATGTTGAATAGAATCTTGGAATATGACAAGTTGGGGGGTGGGGGATATGGAGAGGAAGTGGTAATGAAGATTATAGAGCATCATGGAGGACAATCTGTATAATCATGTTTTATGCATTACAAGTGTTGTCTTAGTATACATTATTAGTATGAGTTTAGAGTGTAAGAGATACTTCTACAAATATAGATTGCAAATTAGAGGTAAATAGTAGAGATCCCCATGGGACAAGTAATTCTCAATCCTATCTACTTAGCTTGCATGCAAATATTTGGAGTGTAATTATAGTGTTGTAACCATGAGTCACTAGAACTAATGCTCTGGTAGGTGGGTAGTGAATACAAATGAATACAACATGAAATATCTAGTATTATTTTTGGAATAAAAAAATATCTATAAAACCACTCATGCTTATGATGAAACTTCAAAGTTGTATGGTTGCAATTCTAGTGCAGGGACTAATAATTGTCCTTTAGTAGTCAAATTAAAAAGGTTCCAACATAAATTGTCTAAAAAGGTGATAGATTGTCTAATGCTAGAGAGATGAGAATATATACAAGGTCAGATGACTCTAAGTTGTCTCCCAACAAATCCAATAGAGAATCTGTTGAAATCAGTATTCAAACATATCTACAATCAATGAAAGTTAGCAATAATAGTAAAGGAAATGGGAATTCGTTATTATTTAGCAAGAAAATAGACATTGTAAGATGAATGAAAAGCAAGTGACTCCCAAGTTCTTCAACCAATGAATTCTTCACAAGCTATCTAAATATTATCATCCTCCAATTCCCACACATGGTTAAACTAAATCAAACATGCGTTAATCTAATTTAACAAAATTCTATCAACAAAACATTTGTCGACTAATGTATTCAATACCCCATTTGTATTCATGTGTCTACTTATTGAATGCTTCTCTTTTACCTCTTGAATCAGGTGTCCAATAAATTAATTAGATCAATGTGAAATAACAAAGAAATCCAAATTAGAGAAAAGAACTAAACCCTCATCAGGCGTTTGGAAAAAACCTTTTACAAAAACTAGATTTCAAAAAGTTCATAAGGTTAAAACAAACTACTATATATAATTGAAAAACCAAACTTTTATTGATCAGAACCTTAGAATTCAATGGGGAATTACAAGGGAATCAAAGCAGAAAATCTAGGTCTAAGAGTCTTTTGGCTATGAAAACTCAACGTAAACAGGATGAAATACGCTGAAACACAATGCCTTATTTTTCCTCAAAAATGGATTTTATAATATTCTTTCATAAAATCAAAATTAGATTCCACCTCAGGATATTGTTTTACGATTATCAAATATTTCCTTCCTTTGCTTCAAATTATCAATTACATATTTTCTTTCCCGATCAATTCTAGATCTCGTTCTCGCTTCTCTTCCAACTATTTTGTTTCCAAACTCTGTTCAGATTTGCGTATTGATTATAATTAAACTCAGCACTACTATGTGAGATATTTGAGGAATATTTTCTTGAACAATATCTTTAAAGTAAATTTGATTTGTTCTTAGGGAGTTTTACAAGGGATTTTCAATTTTAGAAATTTGAGAGAATATCCTTCCAAAAGATTTGCTTCCAATTCTATTTCTGAGATATTGCAGATTTAATTCTCTAATTCTTTAACTTAGATTTCGTTTCCTATTTTGATTCAAAGGAGAACCTTGAACTTTCACTTGATTTGGGCCACTTACAGTAGTAGACGCTTCATTTAGGCCGTTTAAACAAATGGTTCTATCAAGTTGTCTTCTCTAAGAAATATTAGACCGTCTATTGCGACTAAAACATGAGATTAAAGAAATAATTGTTATGGCTAAAATAAACTTAAGTAGATGAATCTCAATTAAAACAATGGATTTATTCATGATTATAGTCCAAGAATTTATGATTAAAGTTTTAAAGTGTGAATAAAATTATGCTCATAAAAGAATATGTACTACTAAAGGCTAAGTTGTATGACATGTAACTATAATGCGAGGATTATAACTCATTCAAGGTTAAATATGTATTGCTTCTGCGGTTGGGCAGTGGATATGTATGAATGAGCTCGTAACTAAGCATTTAAGCTAGCTCTAAGAATTAGAATTTTTTAATGAATATTGGGGCAAGAATGGATGAAAATGATAATTATCATAACTCAAATCATAGTGCAAGATTTTGTAAACAAAACCTGAGGGGAGGACATACAAATTTGTTTTAGGCCTAAAGTAACAAGTCTTCAGACTGTATAGTCTAAAGTCTTTTATCTATTTTTTTATGTGGATGATGCTTCCATAGTCTATAAATATATCATTTTTATGTTTGAGAAACATACAATGAACATATACGAGTACTTACAAGCATGAATGACTACAAGGCAAGCTATAAAGAATGTCACACAACTTGCAACTAAAGTAGATGACAACATTAGGTAATTGATGGGTGAGCATGGATAAGAAAAAAATGGGATTAATGTAGGGATAGCAATGCGGGCTGCTTCGCCTCGCACAGGTCTGTCCCGCAAAATGCGGGTCGGGTTGGCTCGCCCCACATAGAATATATGGATTGATTTTACTAGCCCGCGCTGCGGGCCTGCAGGCCAGCCCACACAAGAAATACTTTTTTTAAAAATTAATAAAAAGTATTTTTTAAAAAGAAATTTTGAATAAATTTAATTCTTTTTTTATTTTTATTTTGATGTATTAGATAAATGGTCTCACAATATTATTCTCGTGACACATGCGTAATAAGATGTGAGTAAAAATTTTGGAATGTGAAATATGAGATTGCATGAAGAAAATACGGGGGTGTAGATAGAAGTTTTAGATTTTTAAGTTATGCGAGCCATGCGAAATAGCCCGTCCTGTGCGCACTTGGCCCATGCATATTACAGACTATGTGGGGGTGGGCCTAAGTGGGCTAGCGGGTTGGACTAGGCAACCCGTCCTACATTTTTCTTAGCGGGACGCAGGCTGACCCGTCCTGCTTTGTCATCCCTAGATTAAAGGCACAAGGCAACATTAGGAGTGACTGTAATAAATTTCAGCAGATCTCAGTTGAAGCTTAATGTTTTGCTATTCTTAAATGCCACTAGGTTTGGTTTGTGTTTTGTTCTTATGACTTTTAGAAAAGTAAGATTAAAAGGAATGATAAACTTTTATAGTCAAGTTAGGTTTTTTTTATGGTTTTACGGTATGGTTAGGGAAGAAGGGTAGGTAATGATGGATAATTAGTTTCTATTTATACATATTTTAGACTTTTGTATATGTGTTGAAGTGTCCTAAGTTCTCCATTCAACAAAATAATTTTTTGAAAGGTAAAGACATTAGGGATTGTACTTGAACTTTTTGAGGTTATTAACATGCTTTTAAAAAATTCATTGGTGGTAATATGATTATCAAAATTGATATAAAAAAACTTTTGATACTATAAATTGAGAATTTATTATAAAGCTACTTGGTTAATTATTATAAAGCTATTTGGTTAATCTTTCACTTTACTTTTCTTGGTAAATTGTTAATGGTGGGATGCTTGGTTATTTTTCTTGTCAAAGAGAGGTAAGGTAAGGTGACCCCATTTTTCCTCTTTTGTTTTGTCTTGCAGAGGAAGCTCTTAGTATAACTATTCAACATCTGGTTCATAGCAAAGATATTCTTACTATGACCAGTTCTAAAGGTACTTGATTCTCATGTAAATTATGCAAATGCAACTTTAATCTTTAGTAGAGCTAATAGGAAAATTTTGAATTCCCTTATGACCTTTTTTACAAGAGTATAGTTCGGTTCCACAATAACTAAGACAAGTATTCCATATATTACGAAACATCCAGGAAACATTAGTCCTAGTAGTAAACACAACACAAACCAAAGCAAAATCACATTCAAGTCATACATTAGTAAGCCCCATCTTTTGAGCTTCCTCCATAGCATGTATAACTCCATAAAACTCAACAACCATAGCAGTCTAAACTTCAAGAAACGCAGAGAAAACACTAATAAACTCCCCCATACTCCGACAGAAAATACTTCCACAAGTAGCAAGACCAGTATATCACCTAGTAGCCCCATCAATGTTAATTTTAACCCAGCTTGGTGAAGGGAACTCCCATCTAACAGGAAGATGATGAAGAACTTTACCTGTACGAGTATTAATACCAAAAAACTTAATCACGTTGAAATCCAACATATCATTCTTCATTGAAGCTTTTGACGAATTTCCCACTAGATAAGTTAAATCTTTAATTACCGAAATAACCCTAGAAACATCAATCTTATCTTGAAATCTAGCATAAGTCCTCATACGCCATATCATCCAAATAGAAAAAGTTATCATAACAAGCTTAATCAATTTAACCAAAGGACTACCATCACTTTTAATAAAAGAAAGAAGATCATCCTTATTAGAGAAATGAGAAGTGACAAAAATCTGTTAAACACAACTCCAAATATGCAAAGCATTAAAGCATTCAAAAAATAAATACTAAATAGATTCCTCGTGCTTTTCACAAAGCATACACATAGAACATATAGGCAAACCTATATTCTACATATGTTGATATGTAGGAAGCCGCTCATGAAAAACTTTCCAGAGTACTAGAGTTTTGGAAGACAAAATATATGAAGACTAAATGAATTTACCCCAATCACAGGGAACTCCTGGTTCCAAGAAAAAAGTCCTAGCCGATTTAAGAGTGAAACGACCCGACTCATCCAGAATCTAATTAGGAATATCCTATTCCTCCCTAACCATGATAAGATTAAAAAAATGAGGCTTTTACTGTAAAGACAAGGGAATATTCTAATCACAACCAGTCCAAAACTGAGAGTTTGTATCCGGAATGCTAGCACCACCAGATAACCCTGCAATATTTGCTAAAGAAGTAGTTGAACACCATTTATCATTTCAGAATTTAATAAAAGTACCTGTACCAACAATCCAAGATGTATAATAAAGTATAGTAGAATAAAATTTCTTAATTCCAGGAAAAAGAGATGACGATCTATAAACCATTCTAAACTCGTATTTTTATTTTAAAATCCTGGTTTTCAGGAGAAAAGACCAAGGCATGATGCTATAAGCAAAGTTCAAGCAAGCTTAAGAAGATACACATTATTTTCATGATGAAGGTTAATAATATTCAAACTTCCATTCTCAAGAAGAGGACAAATCGTAGCCCAATGAACGGTAGCTATGCCTTTTTTCAAAATATCACCAATCCAGATAAAATTTTGACACCATTGCTTAACTTGCTTAAGAATTGAAACATGCCATTTATACATATTAAAGCTATAAGCTAGAAATCCAATAATCATTGTATTGACCAACTGAATCCAACCCATCATGCTAGTAGATTTACCTTTCCAAGATGTTAGCTTCAATTTGACTTCATCAACAAAGGTTGAAGTAATCGACACTTTGGAGCACCAACAAAAACAGACACTCCTAAATAAGTGAAAGGCACACAACCCTGACTACAAGAAAGAATACGTTGAATTTTGGTGACAAATCTTGTAGAATTATAAGAGAGGGGGGGTGAATTGTTTAAAAGGGGTTTTTGAAAAAAATTTCAGGTTTAATGAAATTCTTTGTATAAATCGAGAACATGAATAATGTTGGCTAAGAACTTAAGCAGTTATGCAACAATACGCAGAAAAACAATCGGTTGTTTCTTCGAAAGAATCTGTTGTTTATATCAGTTAAGCTTAAAACAAAATTATAAAGAGTTCAGGGTAAGAGAGAAACACACAAACAGCTTATATTGGTTCACTCTTAAGCCAAGAGCTACATCCAGTCCCCAGAATACAACTGGGTACCACTAAGCAATCAAACCAGATTACAAAACACAAACCACCAAAGTAGTGACCTTGAACGCTTCAAGAAACATACTACCTTTGGAAAACCACAACAAGAGTATTGATCTTGAACACCTCAAGAACACATAATACTCCTTGGCAACACAACACCAGAAATACAGTAGGTTAACAAAGGATTACACCTGATCATAGTACAATTTGAATTGAATACAATTGCAATCCTATTCCACTCTCTCTTTAAAATCCAAATCTTAATGTGAATCTTGAAATCTTAGAATCAAATCTGTCAAACTAAATTTCTCAAAGTATTTTCTTACTTATTTGAAAACATAAACAAACCATTTATATTTTTCAAAGATTGGTCAAAGCAATTAATGAAGGAGCATATTTAGTTAGAAAACATTTAAAACAGATTCACCATTCAAAACTGAATTCTGTTAGGATTTTCAAAGAAACAATCGGTTGAAATCACGAAACAACCGATTGTTTTGGCTTGACAGTTAAGTAAACCAAACCAAACACCTTTCAACTTTTATAAAAAACTCCTAAGAGTAAAACAACCGGTTGATTCGACAAAACAACAGGTTGTTTTTCACTTAGTTGGAAAACCACTTAATTTAAAAAAGGTTTTAATTCACACCAGTTGTAGATTCAACAAAGGAGTGAATCACACTTTATTCTACCCAGATCCCACCCAAACACAACAACAACGCCATCCTTTCATCAAACACCTTGTATTTGGATTCTTCAAAACACTTGATCACACATGATCAACAAAAACAACCAGTTGTTTTATCGAAATAACCAATTGTTTCTGTTTGAAAACAAAGACAAAAAAAGCAAAGCTTTTCCAAACCATTTTAAAAACCACTAGGTGTCAAACAACATGTTTCGACATTTCAACAGGTTGAAATTTCACAGCCTTTTAGAGAACCCATCTTTTCAAAAAGATAAAGATTCAAATGAGCTTGGATTATCTTAAAGAGTGAATTAACAAGTTAAAATCTACTAGAAAACACGCACACCCAACAACGAAGTCTTCAGGCTTTCCACATAAATTTGGAGGCATCAAAACATCATATTCAACAATATTCTCCTCAGAAGAAACCAACTCAAGAATATAAGTACCAATAAAATCTTCCATATTTCTTTGAACATTAGAAATAGACTCAACATAAAGATTTTTATAAAACTACAAAATATGATCCTTATTGAGATTAGGATCCACAATAACCTCATTATCAATCCATAGACGATGAATCCCACTAGAATTATTTCTCCTCTTGACCATAGCATGGAAAAAACAATATTTCAATCCCCATATTTAAGCCATAGCATCTTAGCCTTTTCTTTCCAAAACAAATATTGACCATGAAGAGCATGATCAAGCTCCAATTTAGCAATCTTTTCTTGACAAAGAAGCCCATCAATATCAGACAAACTAGCAGTCTCTAAGGTTTGTTGAATACCAAGGATGAGACTCTACTTAAGAAGAATTGTGAACATTACCAAAAGAATTTTTATTTCAGTCTCGGAACTCAATTTTCAACCTTTTTAACTTATGTTGCAAAATAAACATAGGACAACCAATAACCTTATTAGCCCAAGAGTCATGAATAAGCTTTATACATGAAGTGTCCTAAAGCCACATAGAAAAGAAATGAAAATTGTTAACCTTCCTTAAAGAATTACTAGCAAGACTAGCAAGACTAGCAAGACTAGCAAGAATAGGGGAATGGTCAGAACAATTTTTAACAAGAACATGATAAGTACAAGAATCACATTCATCCAAACACACTCCATTACATAAAGTCTTATCTAGTCTTATATGAATTCTATTCAATCCTCTCCTTCCATTACACCAAGTTTAATAAGGACCAGTAAAAGATACACAAGAAATATCATTAGTATTAATCCAATCAAGGAATTCATTACAAGAAACCTGATTAGGAGCCACCCCCTTTACAGTCATCCGCCGAGAGTACAACATTAAAATCTCCCAGAATACACCAAGGCCCTTTAAAGAAACTAATATCCCTCCACAAAAACCGTCTAACCAAGTGTGTGTTAGCACCATAAACACTTGCAAGGCTAAAACATTTATCATGCAAAAGGAAAGTTACATAAATAAACTGATCATTGACCAAGAAATTTTGGACAAGATTTTGAACCGACAAACACCAAAGCTTAACAACTTTATTAACAATAGGAGACGTAGCCACCAAGTGCATATTAACATATTTGAAAAGGACATTGAAAGCATCAATGCATGGCATCATAGGTTCAACAAGAAAAACAAGGAGGGGTTTATGTAGTTTGAGTAAAATAATCAACATCTCCACAGTTTTGTGGTTTCCTAGTCCTCTAACATTCTAGAAAAATGAAGAGACCTTCATTGTGACGTTTTAGAGAGAATTTCCTTGGCAGTTTTTTTGTATTTACCAGTCCCCTTAGGTGGTCTCCCTAGTCTTGTAGTAGTGCAAACAATTTCCTCCCCAATATCACTAGCATGCTCCTCCATCTCACTAGGAGCCGCCCAAAATTTGGAGACGACCTGATTTCCAACAGTGATATGTTCAGAGTTAAATTTAACAATAGTAGTCAGAATAATTGGTGTACCAGTATGAGGATCACCCCTCACATTTGTAGTTTTCAAACCATCAAGAGAGGAAAATTGATTTTGCAGAACCAACGTATCATTATCTGGGAGTAGTGCTTTAGCATCCCAAAGTGATTTAGCCTTCCGAGGAGAGGTATGATGTGACGGAGATGGTACAATCATATTAGCAAAGACCTCCACATGATGAACATCAATAAGAGTCGTAACTAGTGCTTTAATATCCCCAGGTGATTTAGCCTTCTGAGGAGAGGTATTACGCGACGAAAATGTTACAACCACAGTAGCAGAGACCTCCACATGATGACCATCAATATGAGTCGTAACTGAATCTACTACAAGTTGTGACTCTAAGCCCTTGGCTTGCATAACAACTGGTGAATTCCTTACCATCCCCTATTATGAAACCTTAATTGTATCAGAAGTTGGAGTGAACAACCCCTACCTGGGTGAGGATCTATCACGATCTGAGGCATCCTTGAGAGGAGGTGATACAACCCAAATCGACAAGCAGATGACCAAGGACACACCAAACACTTCACAACTAGGTCAGTCATCTCAACATACAAGACCAGACCCCACTAGGTCTCAGAAAAGCCTCAACAGATAAAGAACCAAACATGGACCAGAATATCAATTGTTTTTCCTTATAGTCTTTTCATAAGACAAGTTTATGTAAAATAAATTAGGCTCACTTTAGGGGTGGCAAATAGAAGAATAAGCTAGAGTAAGGTGTGCTTAGTAATTTGGGCTTGTGCCAAACTCACCTTTCATGACACGTGCACCTAGGTTTCTTTGACCTACCTTCTAGAAGGTTTCTCACAAATAATAACCCTACCCCTCTATCTTGCTCTCCAAGACACTCTCCTATAAATAGACTGCATTGCCTCATGTATTTCACACATTGAATTTGAATTAAGAAGAGAAACTTCGCTGGAGTGATTAGTGAGCTTTGTCTCCTAAATTGTTCTTGCTCTTATCTTGAGACTCGTGCACCTCAAGTGGCGACTCCTCACCACTCATCTTGGAATTCCCTCACTCTCCAAGTGGTGTGATTTCTTGCTCCATTTTCCATAAGCTTTGTTCATCTCTTCAACTTGTTTCCCTTCTTATTTGCGCCATTTCCATTCCTTTTTATGTTCTTGTGTTCTTTATTTCTTATTCTGTTTCCATCTTATTTCTTTCCATTATATGTTCTTTAATTTTGCACACCATATAATTGTGTTTTCACTTTGCCCTCAAGAAGTGAACCTTCACACTTACTTAACCACTTGGTTAAGTTCGTGTCCAATGAGAATCTTCTTTGGGTTTCTCACCATAATTGCTAATCTAAAAAAGATTAAACAAAAGTGAAACCTCTAAAATGTGCCAATCTAAAATCAACTCACATCATGTGGTATTCAAAGCATGGTTTTAAATTGTGATTATCTTTTAAGAGTTGGTTTTCTTCTTTAAATTTTCAGCACATTTCAATTCTTGCTTTTATATTCAAGCAATTTCAATTTCGCCTTTCAATTCTTGTCATTTACAATTCTTCCATTTTATTCATTAAACACTTTAAATTCTGCTTTTGAATTATTTTTGTGTCTTTTTCTTTTTCCCTTACCTTTTTAGCTTGAGTCTTATGTTCTTAGTGTTTTAGGAGTCTTAAATCCATTCTACTTAATTTGATTTAATTGTGAAGAGCTAAATATAAAGTAGAAGTTGTTTGAGTAGTGATTGATTTAATTCCAAACATAGAATGCAAATGTTCATATGAATTGAATCCCAATCTAATATCTTTTTCGAAAATTGAAAAGTAAATTAAAAAATGCATGAACAAAAGAATATGGAGATTTTGAATCCATAAAAACAAGGACAAAAACAAATTGAGAGCATTCACATTTCAACTTTCACATTGCAAATTACTAGTGAGGATTCTAAGTATATGACAAATTGTTTAGTAAACTTAACCGTTTTTTTCCATCCTTACTAAAAAACCGAGTGATATACGTGATTGTTTAGTGCGTCTGAGTACTATAGTATTTTGGGTCTTATCTTGAGTGTATCACACTTCAAGTGGCGGCTCTGCACCACTCATCTCAGAGTACCTCATTCTCCAAGTGGCGTGACAACACTTCTTTCCATAAGCTTTCTTTATCTCTTCACATTTTTCTTTTCTTCATTTCCATACGCTTCATATTCTTTTCCTTTTTCTTGTTTCCTTCATTTATCATTTGGTCCACTCTTCATTCATTTCTTGCTTCATTTTGTTTTAAAATTCCGCAGCTTCATCATCGTAATCACCATACTTGTGTTTTTCTCTTTGCCCTCTAGAAGTGAACCTTGACACTTACTTAACCACTTGGTTAAGTTCGTGTCCAGTGGGGATCTTCTTTGGGTTCTCACCTTAAATTGTTAATCTAAAAAAGCATAAACAAAAGAGTAACCTCTAAACTATGAAATCTTAAAATCAACTCACATCAGGAGGTATATCTGCAAAATCTTCCTCCCCTTCATCTGTTTTATAAGAAGCAGGGTGACCTAAGAGTGACCTTGCATTAGCCCCACCAAGAGAATTAGTTGTCAAATTACCAATAAGGCCTTCCACGAGCTTCGATTGTGGACCTTTCTTCCGATACTCTTTATGTTGTTTAGGAATCACGACCTTCCCGTGTTTCTGTTCATCAGTTGTTGTCTTTTGAGATGGCTTATGTTTAGGTCTAGGAACACGACCCTGATCATGAATCATGTGGCACTGAGAAAGCTCATGCCCAATCATCTTATAGTGAGAGCAAAATGGAGGGAGCCATTCATATTCCAAGTCAGCTACAAAAGCAAAGTTTGAATGTTCAACCAAGTGCTGATTGGGAAGAGGGGACAATAGATCAATATCCATCAGCACTCTAGCAAATAAACCCCTATTCTTTCTGATGGTGTGATCATCTAAAGACAAAGGAGTACCGATGCCTCTAGTGATTGAAAATATCGCCCTTGGTCTCCAATATTCCAAAGGAAAATGGTAGATTCTAACCCAAGTCTGGGTTTTAGTACTCTTCATAGTAGATGGAACAAAGTCTTTTGTCCAAGCAAACAATTTCAAGATACTAGGAGATAACTTCAATGAACCCATCCCAAGAGCCCATCGCATGTCTTCTAAAGAAGAGAACTCAAACTTATAGAAACCCTTCCCAAGAGGGATTGCTTTCCATGATCCAATAGCCTTCCACACAAGCTGCAATTTTTTAGTTAAATCAAGGAGTGTCAGAGGTTTATCCCCCTTAGATAGAATAATCCGACCATGTAGATGGGTCTTGCAATCTTTAAGACCAGCCAAGTAATCTTCCTCATCAACTTAGACAACAACCATGTCTCCCTTAATACAAGGAGTAGGTAGATGTTACAAAGGAATATCACATATATTTCCTAAAGCTTGAGCAAATGTTTTCCTTTGGCTTGGCATAGTAGAGGCTTTATTATTAGGAAACACTTCTCGATCCATCAAACAACCCATGGGATAAGGAATCCCTTAAAGCCATTCGCCATTCCCTACCAAGTTGCAGCCAAGAACGTCACCCACACACACGGAATAAATTGCATTGTCGTTGCCCACCAAGTGGTGTTCAAAGCTTTGAAGAATCCAAACCCTTTGAAGGATGTTGAAGCCTCTGTTGTGCTTGATGTTGTTGTGCTGGTTTAGCTTAGTTCTGGGGTAGTTTAAATGTTGTCAAACACCCTTTGATTAAATCTAAAGCATAAGCATCTCAATCTTTGTGAAAGTAAAATGTTTTCAAACTAAGTTAAAACAACCGATTGTTTTGTCGAAACAACTGATTGTTTATACTTAGGTGTTTT
>Ga0123341_1002321_pt1 | contig 15560 bp, 6 predicted proteins | sample Turbeapinknodule_FD_89959 | JGI IMG/M metagenome (GOLD analysis project Ga0123341, IMG submission 89959) | Root nodule microbial communities of legume samples collected from Mexico - Turtle bean Mexico pink nodule | ecosystem: Host-associated > Plants > Roots > Nodule | place: Mexico: Nepantla... | reverse complement strand
CTCCAAACTCATCCCCCACACCCGCTTCCTCGTCGATGCCTTCCGCCACGCCGGCCCCCACTCCCACTCCTACTTCCTCTCCCACTTCCACTCCGACCACTACACCGGCCTCTCCGCCTCCTGGTCCCGCGGCGTCATCTACTGCTCCGCCACCACCGCCTCTCTCCTCCGCCACATCCTCCACGTCCCCGCCGCCCTCGTTGTCCCCCTCCCCCTCCGCCAACCGCTCCTCATTGACGGCGTACAAGTCTCCCTCCTCGACGCCAACCACTGCCCCGGCGCCGTCCAGTTCCTCTTCGCCCTCCCCTGCGCCGATGGCACCGCCGCCCTAAGGTACGTCCACACCGGCGACTTCCGCTTTTCACCTTCCATGGTTTCCGAGCCCGCCCTCGCCTCCTTCGTCGGTGCCGATGCGGTGTTTCTCGACACCACGTATTGTAACCCTAAGTTCGTTTTCCCCTCGCAAGATGAATCCATTGATTACGTTGCCAGTGTTGTGGAGAGGATTGAGCGTGAGTGTGGTGATAGTAATGATAAGGTTCTGTTTCTTGTTGCTACTTATGTTATTGGGAAGGAAAAGATTTTGCTTGAGCTTGCACGTAGGTTTAAGAGGAAGATAAATGTTGATGCTAAGAAGATGGAGGTTTTGAGGGTTCTTGGGTATGGTGAGAGCGGTGAGTTTACTGAGAATGTGTTAGAGAGTAATATTCATGTAGTTGGGTGGAATGTGTTGGGGGAGACTTGGCCATACTTTAGGCCTAATTTTGTGAAGATGAAGGAGGTTATGGCTGAGAGAGGGGGTTCATACTCCAGGGTTGTGGGCTTTGTTCCAACCGGGTGGACCTATGAGGTGAAGCGAGGTAGGTTTGCAGTGAAGTCCAAGGATTCATTTCAGATTCATCTTGTGCCCTATAGTGAGCACTCGAACTATGATGAGCTGAGGGAGTATGTGAAGTTTTTGAAGCCAAAGCGAGTTGTTCCGACTGTGGGTTTGGATGTAGAGAAGAGTGACAGCAAACATGCTGACAGAATTAGGAAGCATTTTGCCGGGTTGGTCGATGAGACTGCTAACAAGCACGAGTTTTTAAGGGGGTTTTGCCGTGCACCTGGTGAAGAGGGTTTCAAGGCTGAGAAGGGTGTTAGTGATGCTCTGGAACCAAGTCAAGGCATGGACAAAGAAAAGGTCATTCCATTGGAGGAGATAGAAGGTGATAAAAGTGTGGGTTTGCCTTCTTTTATGGGAGATACTTGTACACAAGATCCTACTTTGCTGAATGATGAAGAAAAAGAGAAAATAATTCGAGAACTTAGTTTTTGTTTGCCCAAGTGGGTCACCCGAGTCCAGATGCTGGATATGATCAGCATCTCAGGGAGCAACGTTGTTGAACTTGTTTCTAATTTCTATGAACGTGAAACTGAGTTTCATGAGCAAGTGATTTCCTGTCAAACTCCTGTTTCAACATCCAAGTGCTGCACAATAAATGACACTGATTCACTTGTAAAACCTAGCCTTAATAATACAAACAAGACATGCGAAAATATTGACATTTTTCCGAGTCAAGACTCCAAATCAACTATCCTGGGGCGTAAAGTACCCAGTCCCATATCTCCTGCCAAAAGTCCTGCCAAAAGGAAGAGAAGTAGTGACAGTAAGCTAAACAAAAAAGGCAAAGTCAAAGCAAAATCTGAACCAAGTGGTTCGAAGCAGTCCACACTTACAAGATTCTTCAGTAAAGTAACACCTGAGATGCCTGGTGGTACTCAATCTGATAATTCTGAACCAAAGCTTGACCAAAGCTCTGAAGTTGTGGACTTGTTGCCGACTGATGTTGGACAAATATACAAGGATGAAATTGATCAATTTTTGCAGATAATAAATGGGAATGAGTCATTAAAGAATCATGCCATGACTATAATTAAGAAGACAAAAGGAGATGTCAATAAAGCACTGGATATATATTACTGTAATTCTGGAAATCTTAGCGAAAATGAAAATGAATTATCAGTTACAGAGAAGAGCACAATTGATAGACCTTCAATAACGAAGCATGCGTCAGAGGGATTGAGAGTTACGCCTGATATGTCTGGGCAGAAAGTGTTAAAAGATAATGTAGATGCCACTCAACTATCTCTACCACCAGAGAAATACAACCCTAAAGAACATGGTTTGTTTTAATTTTTATCCCCCGGATATATTGGTTTAGAAGTTCTTCAACCCCTCACTTTTACTTCATTTTTACTTTTTAATATTCATGTTCTGTCTTGTGACCTATGTATACAATCGACATAAATGAGCAGCATGTTGGACAGATGGACAGCCTGCACCATATTTACATATTGCACGAACCTTCAACCTGCTTGAGGGTGAGAGAGGAAAGATTAAAGCTACTTCATTGTTATGCAATATGTTCAGAAGGTTCACTTGTTACTAGTCGCACTCTTTGTATTATCCATTTCCACTCTCCTTTTTATGAATAATGAAACAGTTTTTCCTGTAATTGGCTAATTATAAAGAACATTGTTTGCATGCAATGTTTCTATCACACAGTCTGTTGGCCTTATCTCCAGCAGATGTGCTTCCTGCAGTGTATCTATGCACAAACAAAATTGCTGCAGACCATGAAAATAAGGTAAGTTTTCCTGGTCTGACAATTTGGGCTTATAATCTTTATCATTGATGAGAATGAAATGGCTGCTGAGTAATTTGAAAAAAAAATGAATAAATTAAAGTAAACATTTATCCTTTCCTTTGCTCTTTTATTTGTGCTGTATCAAGTTTTTGAAGCCTAGGACCTGAGTTCCTTGGCGAACACTTTGACAATTTGTTATTTATGGCATTTCCCTTCGTTGTTGTTTGAGGGCGACTGTTTGTATCAAAACTAGCCATTTTGCATCTCTAGTTTTTCTTTGAATTGCTATTCCTTTTTCTTCATTTTTTTATCACAACAAGGAGTGTAGCTTTGATTTCAACACCCTAGTTATTTATTTATTGTTTTATGATAAAAGAGGTTTTTCGAGCCTCTATTTATTTTTTAAAAATTAATAAATTCAATGATATCAATGGGTGGTTTGAAGAGTGTAATTATAAGAATAAATAGAGAATTGTTGGAGAACCTACGTCAACTAGAAATAAGGTCAGATTATAATATATAAGTGGGGTACAATCCTTACCTTAGAAGTTTGTTTTGTGAGGTTGAGATAGACATAACCCACTTACTAAGATGGTATCAAAGTCATTCATAGCCTATCCTAGTTAAGTTCTTTGGGGTTATTATGCAACCATTATCAAGCCTATTAGATCACTTATAAATATCTAATCCTATGCTCGAGATGTTCATTCCTCAAGGTGAGGAGGTGTGTAAGAGACCTCACATTGATTAGGAATAAGGCCGAATTATAATATAGGGGTACAATTCTCACCCAAGAAGAACTATGGAGGAAGATATAGGGGCAAAATGGAACACAAAAATGTGTATACCAAAGTCTCATATCCCCTTTATATATAGTTATAAATAACATGTGAACATGTAGGATGTAGGAAGCAGGGTCCACTATGTCACTCTGCATGATTTTTCTTCTCCCCTTGAAGTGAATAGTATTTCTTACTTCTAGATTAAAAATTTACCACTAAAATCTATCAGCCAATTTAAAGGTCACTTTATTTATACCATAAAAATACCTATCTGCAAACATACATTGCTGTTTCTGGGTGTTATTTAAGTTTGAATGCGAATAGGAGTCTACAGTATTGCAATAAGAGTGTTATTATGAACTAACAAAGTTCCTTACATTATACTATTAATTTCAGGAACTAAATATTGGTGGAAGTTTAGTCACTGCAGCACTTGAAGAGGCATGTGGAACAAATCGTTTGAAAATAAGGGAGATGTACAACAAATTTGGTGATCTTGGTTGGATGATTGTTTCATAATTTTTTACTGTTTTACTACTATACCTGTTCTATCTTTGAGGATTTTGAATAACTTAAATAACCTGCAATGGTTAAAGGTGATGTTGCTCAAGAATTTCGTCAAACACAGAGATTGCTTGCACCACCTACACCACTTCTAATTAAGGATGTTTTCTCTGCGCTACAAAAGATAAGGTATTGACAGCCATTCTGTTTCGTATGGTAACCTAAGATCACACAATGAATATAATACCTCCCAATTGTCTGTTCTTCAGATGTTTAGTTAAAGTTGGTGCCAGACTTAGGGTCGTGGTTAATTTAATGTAATTCAAATGTTTGTATTGCTCTTTAGTTAGGTGGACTTTTAGTTCTGCTCCACATGCTCTTATGTAGTGTTCATCAGTGTACAAACAGGCAGTGGAAGTACATCTCGGAAGAAAGGCATTATTGTTCATCTCATGCACTCCTGCCGTGAGAAGGAGATGAAGTTTCTTGTTCGTACCTTGGTAAATATCTTTTCTTTTTGGTGCATAGAAGTTTGGTGGGAGGGAAGTTTATCCTATTTCAAGGTCAAGGCACTTACAGTTACAGATTGTTATATAGGTATTTATCCTTATTAGATGCACTATAAAGCTTATTAATGGCTTATAGTGGCACTTACAGATTGTTATGGTTAGGTATTTAGCCATATTTTAGATAAATTTCATCAAGGTATGTGTACATATACTGCTTCAACTGGGTCTATGGAAAAGAAAGATTCTAAGTAGTAGTGAGGAATTTGGATTTGGGCTTATCTTATCTCCAAACAGATGAGGATGTGTCTTGATTTATTTGCTATGCTGCAGACATGACATTTCTTATTGTGATCATAAACATGAGAAAGGGGACAAACCAATAAAGAATGAGAAGTTGACCAAGAAGTCAAGAATGAAGCACAGTTTATAAATTCACCCAGCCTTTACCTCACTTTATTCTTTAATCATCAGTGTCCCATAAATCACCTAGAATAAGTCCCTTTGTAGTCATCCTTGATTTTAGGGTCTTCAACTTGGTGCACATGACTTGGAATAGTTGTGTACACTTAAGAGTGTTTTTTCCCTTGTCATGGTCTTAGTTTGCTTTTGTGATTACTTGTTACTCTTTTTTCTTTTTCTTTTTTGTGTAATGTATATTGTTGCAAAATCATTGCTAAGTATCTTCACTGAATAATATAATTTATTAAGCTCAAAAAATAATGTTTGCCTTTAAAGATTAAGCAGAGAGGAAACATGATTTTGAGGAAATACTGTTTCCTAACCTTACCATTTAATAATACGGTCGTCCTCCATGCCATTAAAAGGCAGAAGCATGCGGCAACCATTCTTCTCAATATTGAATATGTAGAAACTATGTTAATCTGAAAGAAGAAGAGAGGGAAAACTAAGGTTTATTTCAACCGAAAAACTGAAATGTATTCATATGTTTAATCCGAGTACAACTGTCTGTATTTATATACATATTTAAAGGCAGCAAGCTAAGCCAATCATCTTACACTGACAGCTCAGCCTAGCTAACTGATAGATAATCAGTAGAACAGAGAGCTACTGAGTGAAATCCACATGTACAAAAACATAAAGATTTTTGTGTTTTATTATATAACAACAATCCCTCTGACAGGTATTTGAATGAAAGATGCGGTATTTTGTATTTTACACACATGATAATCAAGTTCAGTAGTAGGCAATTCCCTTGCACACCTTATCTATCTTCTGTTCACCTTCAATTTGGATATCTGACAGCTTCAATAGTTCCAACTTCCATTGCCTTTTAATGAATGGTGACTTAGAAATGGTAGTCGTACTTCATGTTGTTACTGAAGTTAAAAGGTTAAGTTATGGACATGAATCACTTTTACCATCATCAACTGTATGCAATTAAATCCAAAACAGATTTAACTTACCATTATATAACTTGTCACTGTCTTCTATCATAAGTTTTTTCACTATATGTGCTTAAGTTAGTTCATCGGCAGTCATATCAGGCTAGGTTGTGTAATATTCTCTCTACACATTAAATTTCAATATAGAATGTATGTATATGATGGTAACTGGTGGTATACACTCAAGTGCCTTGATATCAATAGATATTTTTATCCTTGTATGCTTGAGTCCAAGTTTGAACTCTGCTTCATGTGTAGGTCAGGAACCTAAGGATTGGGGCCATGCTTAGAACTGTTTTGCCTGCATTGGCTCATGCTGTTGCTATGAATTCTAGCCCCACTTTTCACCAAGGAGGAACTGCAGAAAATTTGAAGGAGAAACTTCAGGTTCATTCTGCAGTCATCTTTTACCTATGACTAAGTTTATGCATTAACGTGCTATTTTGTTTCCCTATCTGCTTTTTAATGATTGGTATTATTTTGTCATAATAATCACTTTTCATCTACCATTTACTATGTAGAGGAACTTCAATGTAATAGGAGATAAGATTATGTTAATGTTAGTATATAAGATAACCATATCGGAGAATACATTTAGAAAAAAGCATGAGTAACACATAATACAAGGCATTGTTAGAAGTTTCTAGTTCATGGGACTTGTTTTGTCGGTAAAAAATGCTCTAATAGTAGAAAGAAGTGACAATTTATATCTGCCAGACTGTCACTAAATATTTTTCCCTCACTCCCCAGGTTCTTTCTATGGCAGTTGTTGAAGCATATAACATACTGCCTAATCTGGTAAGTATTATACATTTGAATCGTGAGTCTTGTGTTTGGTAGATTTTCTGATTGAAACCACAGAATTCATGCATTCATTAGGCTGTTGTTAAGACTCTACAGTACTCTCATATAGTAGGAGATAGGAAGCTTGGTATCTAAATGTTTCTTTGTTTCTGAGCAGCTGTTGTTGAAAGTGAGAAAGTATAGGCATTCTAAGTTTATATCTACTGCATTGATTAATATGATCAAATACTGATTATGTTTGATATACAATTTTAGCAGTAATTTATCTTCAGGTTCCAATAACTTTGTTTGAGTTGTTCTGGTTTTCTCTCGATGGTCTGTAATTAATATTTGTTTGTTTTAAGGTTGATTCATGAAGAATAATCTGCCTAGTTTTGACTCTAAGCAATAAAGCAGTCTCATGATGTTAAAAAAATGTCATTTACTTTATGCAGGATCTCATAGTTCCATCTCTCATGAACAAAGGCATTGATTTTTCCGTTTCAAGTTTATCAATGGTTCCAGGAATCCCTATCAAGCCTATGCTAGCAAAGTATATACTATTCCATATATTGCCCCTTTCTTGAAATCTTGATGATTTGATTTCAAGTTTCTAGAACCTTTTCTTAACTTCAGGAGTCTTCACGAGTCCTTTATTAACTCCCAATTGATTCTTGTATTTTCCATTTCTTCATAGGATCACCAATGGTATTCCTCAAGCACTGAAGCTATTTGAAAATAAAGCATTTACATGTGAATATAAGTATGCCCTATTCCTTAATTAGTTAGTTGTTTTCCTTTTATGTTCACTTCTCTCTTGACATCTCATTGCATTCAACGATGAACATAAAGGAGCAAGTTGTCATGTAATATTTTGGTGGGATATGTTAGTGGATCATGTGAAGTTTCAATCACAACAGGTTGGTTGTTAAAGCAATGTGCATATTAAAATAGTAATTTTATATGCAATTCTACATGACTTCAATGTTTATCAACTTTGTATGTCAATGCTATACAATCCTGTGTCCTATTTGATGAATCCTTTACAATGCTATACAATTCTTGGTTATGCCTTTACAAACTTATGGGACAACGAGCTGTCAAGTTTCCTAGACTGTGAATTCTAAAGTTTTTGCGAGTTGACTATTAAAAAAAAAGAAAACATCTTTATGTATCAAAATTAAAGATTTAATCTTTTAAAAATGGTCTTGGAAGGTTAGGAAAGCTGGTACAAGGCAGATTCATCAGATTGCCTGTGAAAAAAGAGCCTAAACTTTTAACATTCTCAGTTTCAAAATTTGAAATTCTAATCTGGTTTCTTATAGAAGAATTTCTAAAATTGGTCATAGTGCAGTGATTACTTGCACTATTGTACAAAATAGAGGTAGTAGTAGGTGCAAAAAGGTCAAGATAGCTTCATGTATAATCAATTTTATGTGAAACTTGTAGAATCGCTTGGATAGATTTAAAATTATGATCTTGTGTGTTTATTAATATCTTTCAATGTGGTGATTTTGTTAAGTAGTAAGATCCGCTTTGGCACTACTTCTCTCTCTTGTTCAAGATGAATTACATTTTTCTTTTACATCACTTGTTTGAGTTTAATGTAATCCCATCCCAGGTATGATGGTCAACGGGCTCAAATTCACAAATTAGTTGATGGATCCATTCGTGTTTTTTCAAGAAATGGGGACGAAACAACTTCAAGATTTCCTGATCTGATTGACATAATCAAGGAATCCAGCAAGCCTGTTGCATCAACTTTCATAATGGATGTGGAAGTACAAAAAAAGTTCTTGCCATGATATTCTTTATATTTGTTCTTGTTAACTTAGCTCCTAGTATTCATTCATAATTTTATAGTTCCTGCTCCTTTCAGGTTGTTGGTATTGACAGGAAAAATGGATGTAGGATTATGTCTTTCCAGGAGCTATCATCACGAGGGAGAGGTGGCAAAGATGCATTAGTGACTGCAGAGAGCATTAAGGTTGGACATTTGCATTTGACCTATGAAACACGTGTCATCTGTATTAATTCTGTTCAGTAGTACAGTTCAAAATAGAAGACTCGACCTTAGAGGGAGCTTTATATTTTCACAAGGGTTGGCAAGAAGAAAACTACCCACGCGTACTCAATAAATATCTCAATACAATGGATGTTGGTAACTGTTTGTTCTATGGACAGCATAGCTGTTTAACTTCAGGTTGTAATTAACTTAGATCAAAACCAATGAGTTGACAATGTTAGGAATGTTATTATGTGACTCACTAACTTTTTGAAGGGTTTAATAGGATGAAGTATCAAAACATTTGTTTAATTATCAAGAACATGGAAGTTAGAGAGGGATTGGAGAGCTCTGTTGAAATTATGCTCTTTTCTTCTTCTTCCTCTTCTTTGTATTTTTCTATTTAGATCATTTTGCTTTGATTTGGTTCCTTTGTATTTGGTGTGGTTTGGTTTTTGACTTAGTTCTTGTAGTAGGATTTCTTATCTTTCTTTGTACTTCTCTTTCTTTTCTTCAAATCTATTTACAGTTTAATTCTCTGGATTTAATTCTGATATCTTCTGTTCATGCAGGTGGCTATATGCATCTTTGTCTTTGATATCATGTTTGCAAATGGAGAGCAGTAATTTTCTTTCACTCAAGTTTATATAAATTGGTGATGAGTTTAGCAAATGTGTCTCGTGAACACGTTGGCCTTGTTTGGTGTGCACTATACTGAATATGTTTTATCCTAACTACTGGATAGTATATTGATTGTGTGGGAGTATAGGGTGGGTCGTTTACAAGATGGTGCAATGTAGGATGGACCATAAAACTAGATAGGGTAAAAAAATGTGTGATTTTCTCATTTGTACAATAGTGCAGTTAATCAATGATGATCAAACATGTGAATCTCTAATTAGATGCAAAGTAGGTCTGTTGGGGCAGTATTGATTTGCTCTATAATATATATGAGACAAATTATCCTTAAGCAGTTGTTGATATTTCATTTGAATTTGCAGGTTATTGGGTTTTCCTCTACGCCTTAGACGAAAATGTATGCATCTAATCATCTTATATTGTAAATCTCTGCATTTTCTGGCAGGCAAGGCAAAAATGTACTGTAACTTGTAATTACACTTTCATATTAATCTTTTTTTTGTCTTGGAAATTATACAGATCTGAAGGATTTATTCTATGATGAGAAACCTGGGTATTTTGAATATGCAAAGGAAACAACTGTAAGCGCTTCAGATTATGATTACTATTTTCTACGGAAATCTATTTAGTGAAGGCATATATATATGAGTACTTAAATGTAGATTGAAGCAGATGATGCTTGCTTAGCCTGTGAAGCCACATTAACTAAGATAAATGCTTTCCTGGAAGATGCACTCCGCTCTTCATGTGAAGGAATTATGGTGAAAACATTGGATGTTGAGGCTGGCTATTTTCCATCAAAGCGTTCTGACAAATGGTTAAAAGTTAGTTCTTGTCCCTCACGACTATGGACATTTTAGGTATTAAATCTGTATCATATTCTCATAATTCATTTTGTAGGTCAAGCGAGATTATGTGGATGGATTAAATGATACCCTTGATTTAGTACCGATTGGTGCTTGGCATGGAAATGGAAGGAAAGCTGGATGGTAATTTTAATCTTCATACTTTTTTTTCCTCTTAAAATCATTTTAAGATGCTGCAATGAAACTTGCATTAACTTACAATCATTTTATCTCACATTTTTAGTAAGTTCTTTCAAAAGAATGTTTAGGTGAAGGCTAAAGAATGGTTTTGTATCTCTAGAAATTCCATGTCCTGCTAGGTTTATCAATCTCATGTAGTGACGGTAACTTGTAACAACTAACCCCCAAAGTGCTAGTTTATACTGCATAGTGGGTGGCTCTGCCGCACTTGTTGCCCTGAGGCAGAGCAGATAGAAGAGATGAGAAAGCATGGGGGAAAATATGTAGAGGTCAGGGTTTTTTAACCTTTTGGGTGGTTGAGTTTACCCCTTAAAATCCTAAAAAATGACAGTTTTGAGGGGGGAAATTCGTTTTCTGTCAGCTACCACAAAATTATCACTTCTTTGGCCATGAGAGTGGCTACCACTCCTGAAAACAGAAAAAGCACCACACTAGGAATTCTGTGGCGGTTGACATTGGCTTCACTAAAAAATCTAATTTGAACTACTGGATGGAATATAAGTTCCTCCCAACCAATGAAATTGTGTGTGGTGGTGTATTTAGTTCTGGGCTTGAATGTGCAACTGACCTATCAAACAGCAGTGTGACTGGACATCGAACTCTTACTGGAGGTTAGGTTGGGAAACAAAGGGGCTAGGTAATTAGAAACCCTTACATTCAGTAATTACAGTAAACATATAATTGGGGTTCGGATTTTGAATATTGAGAAACAACTGTTGGTGTCTTACTTTTATGGATCCTAGTGAATTATTCTTTAATCATCCATGGATGTAGGCCTACACTTCTCAGTGCATAGTGCATGTCGTTTCATTCTCAGATGCTTAGGTATGAAATTTTTAGTGAAGTTTTTAGGTGAAATATGTGTTAGGTGCAACCAATAAAACAACAGTCCTATCTAACAAATTTAAAATAGAGTATAATCAATAATTGTGATGCATTGTAGTAAGTATATCAACAAAAGTCGGAGTGACACTTTAGTTTGAAAAAGGTGTTTTAAATATTATGTTCCATGTGATTGGTAAAGAATGAGGATGATTATGTCGAGCAACAAGCTAGGCTTGGTAATTGGGAGAGAAATTTGTGTCTATGTAGTGAAATCATGAAGTTTTATTATTTTGCTCACTGGTTGATATGCCATAGGACTTTGTTAAAAAAATGGAAAATGAAGTGGCAAAAAAGTGTATGCATTTTTCTGCGCCTACACAATGATTTTGTTTTTGTTATATGAAAGCATTTAACTTTATTGCTGTATATGTGCATCTTTTACTGTTGCAGGTATAGTCCATTTCTTGTGGCGTGTTTCAATCCTGAAACAGAGGAGTACCAAAGCGTATGTCGAGTGATGTCTGGATTCTCAGATTCATTTTATATAGAGGTATAAATTGTTGACTTAAAAACATTCTGCGCTGTGCCAGCTAACTCAAAGTTCCACATACTCTTTCATCTTTTAAGTTAAGGATGTAATCTTAATCATATTTTTCCTAACCTGTGTTTGAAATATGAAGCCTTAGAAACATCAAGGTCGTATCTATGTTATTTTTGCTTACATTGTTGAAGTTCATGATAGTTTATTGTTAACCATCTTATGCCGACTTCTGCAAGTCAGTACTCATTGGTCATTCATATTCAGGTTAATGGTATTCGAGGGCGCTTGAAAAAACATTTTAAACCTTGAAGAACAGCAAAATAATTTTTCAGGGTGGGGCGGACAATTTTGTCTGGCTACTTAATCAGAATATTTAAAATCAAATGAATCCTTTGTGTTAGCAGAATAATAATTTATTTTGGTGTCCTTTCCAGGTCGAATTTGCATTCTGGGAGCAATATTTTTGAGTATTTTGTTCATACAGGCTTGACAATATTTTTTGCAGTTTAGAGGAGTCAAGAATTGAATTAATTTGCTTAAATTTAATAGACATTAATATAAAGGTCTATTACGGTTTTATTATTTCTATGGCCTACTATCTGTGTTTATCATAGAATCTGGCTAGAACAGAGAAAAAGGTTGGGTGGGGAGGATGTTTGTGACAGTAATATGTAAAATTGGCGGATCTTTTATTGGTATCATGAAATTTATCCTGTAGTAATCATGTAGATTGAACTGGTCTTTCTTCAGTATTAACTCATCCAAAGTGCTTATTATTGCTTTCTTTTTTCTTTTTGAAGTTGTAATATTGATGCCAACATTTTTTATCATCACTGACACGAAATTATATTGCACTGCAGATGAAAGAATTCTTCTCTGGGGACAAAGTCTTGTCCAAAAAACCGCCATATTATCAAACAGGAGAGGCACCAGACATTTGGTTTTGTCCACAAGTCGTTTGGGAAATAAAAGGAGCAGACTTTACAGTATCCCCAGTTCATCATGCTGCAATTGGTTTAGTTCATCCATCTCGTGGCATTTCAATCAGATTTCCGAGATTTATTTGCTGTGTCTCAGACAGAAACCCAGAAGATTGTAGCACAGCTTCCGATATAGTTGAAATGTTTCATTCTCAGACTCGGAAGATGGATGTCACGGCTAAATAGTGAATGTGTATGGATGTGTATATAATCAGTTTTTTGATGTAAATCACTTAGGTATCAGCTTATTGAAGGTTTTAACGTTTTACATGTACAGTGTAGACATTTTAACGGCAGATATATTGGCTTGTAGGACTCTTCGTAGGACACAAAGAAGTTACCCTATCCCACTTAAGTTTTGCTAGCTTTTTTTTTGTTCCAAACTGAGACTTTATGTCCATATTGATGTTGTGTTTCCTTTCGGTATTTGTGAGAACCACATTTTGATCCAACTTCTATTGGACAAATGGATACACTACTGTCATGATAAAACTTTGTACGGGTTTGAGATACTTCAACAAACAGTCTTAGCATTCAATGTGGGGCGAAACCAACATTTTCTTTGTACTGGTTGGTTAAATGTTACATATTGTTATTCGTAGGATTGGTCTACATGAGTGCAGGTGGGGCCATTGCAAGTCATGAGTGTAGTGGTAATTCTTGGGAATGTCACCATTCCTTCAAAGAAAACATAAAATGTCTTGGTTGATGTATTTATTATCTTTCACTTCTCCTTGAGCCTTTCTTGTCAAAGATGTCAATGGTGAGTTGGACCATCTATGCCATGAAGGATAAAAATATTAAACCATCAGCCGAAAGTGTTTAGAGAATGGTTCTAGAAGTTGAGAATTTCAAGGTTGAGAATCTGAAATACAAGAAGGGTAAAGCTTTCGTACCGAATGAGTCAATCACTTGGTTTCGGAAATCAACCGGCCGTATCAAAATATATTTAAGATACTCAATAAATAAATGACACTAATGACAATTATGAAAACTTCCTACAAATCATGATCATGTCCTACTGAATTCAGTTAACATTTTTAAGAAATCAGTTGTCACCAATTTAGTGAAAATATTAATTTATTAAAGATATTCTTCAAATATATATCCCTATAAATCAATGATATCCCTTAAAATCAGCAACATTGATATTTCATGGATTTGGTTCATTACAAGAAAAATTCATGATTAAACACTATAAATAAATCATTTACAAAGAAGTAAGGTTCGTTTACATTGTTAACATAGAATACTTACTTATTGTCAGAATATCTTTTTTCAGATCAATCTAGACTAAACACCAACAATTAAAAGAGGACACATAAACAATTTTACAATCAATCCTAAATACTATCTAACCCACTTTATCTATTACTATTTCTTTTACTCATTGAGTGAAACTACTAGTAAAAGCACATGTGCATTAGTTCTTGACTTTTCCCAAGAAAAATATGGAAACCCGGTTTTCGATTGAATGCGACTTGCGAGGAGAGGAAACATGCGTCTCAATTATTTTAAGGAGCTTCTTTCAATCCATCACGCCCAAATTAGGAGACTAACCTGCTCATTCCATCTCACAACACTCATTTTCAACGTAATCTTCATATCTAAAGATTAATATTAACAAGTCTTTTTAAAATATGAAAATATTTTAATAATAAACCAGAAAGTTTATATTTCAACATTAGGTTTATTTCATTTTTAAAAAACTAACTAGTTTTTAGTTCCAACATTTCATTAATAATTGATTATTTATTCTACAAAATTTGAAAACTTTAGGTACCTTTATGAATAAATTACATTTTTTTCATGTGTTTTATTAACTTTTAAAAAAAATAGACTTATAACCGAAATTGGGTTTCTATAAAGGTGTTTTTTTTTATAAAAAGCTTTCATGTTAGGCATGACTATGCTACTTGACATCTCAGTTAGACTGACACTTCAAGTAACAACAATCATTTTCCATCACATGAAAAAAGTATTATTAAAAAAAAAGATGGAAGTCTGTTATACTAATGAAAAGATTCTCTATGATTAAATCCTAAATTAGTCAACTTATCAGCACACATATTTTCTTCACGAAAAATATGAGTAACCCAAAACCTGATTTTTCCACAGTAATTAAAAGAAGTATTTCATTGATTACGAAGCATTCAAGAAACATTGTCCTAGCAGTAGCAACTTGATTATAATTTTGACATTTTACGTGGATAAATCAGACTTATTTTAAAATTTTAATATGTTAGACATAAATTTGATTTGTCAAAGGATCTAGTTTGCCATTTGATATATGTTCAATTCCCATAAACAAATAAAACAGATAAATTAAACCTTGTAAACTAAAAATTACCTCAAACTTTAATAAATGATTAGTCAATCCTAAAAAACTATAATATATAAGAAGTCTAACTTCAATTTTACATGTTATTAGACTTAAAGCAAACCTGATAGTCCTTAACCTATTTCCATTAAAATTAAAATACTTGTTACATAAATTTGTTTGAAAAGTAGATGTAAAGTAAAAGAATAAATATATTGTTTTTTGTTATATTTAATCTCAAACTAGTATATTAAAATTTTACTTCCATAATGTAAAAACTATTAGGCAAATACTAATAAATAAAAAGAAAAACTGGTATGGAGATAGAAAAATTTAATTTCTTTATGATTTTTTAATGTAAAATATGATTTTCAATAAAAAAAATAGTTTTAATTTGTTAAGGAGTGATGTTCAGACACGCCTCTTAAATGGTATGTACATGTCGGACACACATATCGGATATCGACACTAGTAAGACATATGAAATGTCAAATTCAAAAAATATTTGTTGAATTTTTCACATACTATTAGAGTTCCAACACCATTTTTAAAATAAATAAATATATTAATTTTCTAAAAATTCAAATTTATTT
>Ga0123341_1002319_pt1 | contig 15560 bp, 9 predicted proteins | sample Turbeapinknodule_FD_89959 | JGI IMG/M metagenome (GOLD analysis project Ga0123341, IMG submission 89959) | Root nodule microbial communities of legume samples collected from Mexico - Turtle bean Mexico pink nodule | ecosystem: Host-associated > Plants > Roots > Nodule | place: Mexico: Nepantla... | reverse complement strand
CCAAAAAAATATAAAATAAAAAAAAAAAAAACAAAATAAAGATGAAAAATTGAGTCAGATACCTCTCGTATATTGTTCCCTTCACCCGAATTTTTTTTCCCCGAATCTTCCGCACTACTTTACTTTATTATTAGTTGTAGACTCTCCCGCACGTGATTACTCACTCCGTTTTCAAAAAGGGCGTGATACATTGACGTTGAAACTTGAGAGAGAAAGAGTAATTGGCAGCATTCCATAAGAAGCTCCGCTAGGGTGGTGCGAATAAAATAAAAGAAAACGAGAAAAACAGTGCCGTATTCGCACTCTTCGTCGTTCTTATTCTTCTTTGCTGGCAAAAACCACTCTTCCGTTTTCTAGGGTTTGGTTTTTGCTCTCTTCGCCTTCTCCAATGGCCGCTTCATCTTTCCTCAGATCCGCGTTTGTTGCGCCTTCCTCCTGCGATCGTTTCAAGGTCTCTTCCCGCGTCGCCGATTCTCTCCTCGTTCTTCGATTTTTGCTTTCATTTTCAGCTTTTTCCTGCATTTGGTTATTAAGTATCATAGAATACTGTAACTGAACCGAACTGAAATGGACTATGATGTGATGCGTTTCGGTTCCCGCGGTGTAATTTGTTTTGTTTGTTTGGTTGATGAGTTTAGCTCTATTTGGTTATTCAGAGAACCAACACTTTTTTTTATTGATTGTTTAAAGCTTTTCAGTTTTTTCATATTCATTTTTTTCTTGCGTTCACTTGAAAAATCGAATGGAAAATTTAGCTGTTCAAGGTTTTGTACGATCGGCTTTTGATATTTCAAGCTGTAACGTCTAGGTTTTTGGATTGTAGTGATGGCAAATTACTTAAATTTTTTGGCAATATTAAGGTTTGCAACGATACCGCAATTTAATAATTTAGGCTTTCACTTTTTTGTTTGTTTATTTATTTATTTATTCGTATTGTATTGATTATAGTCATGTTTAGTTTTCAAAGTTTGGATTTGGTGGGAACCTGTTTTTCTTTTCCTGCTCAGAAAACGGGGTAGGTGCGAACACTCTGTAGCGTTTTCTGAAGAAAGGAGAATCTGTGAGAGACTTTTAGGAAAAATTTTCGATTGTCAATTTTGGATGGTTAAGAAAAGTTTCGATTGTCAATAAAAAGTTTTACATGCTTAATTTTCTGACGTTTCATTGTTATTGTATTGATGTTTTCTTGGATGTAGTGTTTTGCTAATGTATCTATATGTATGCTGTACGATTCAGGTATTTAGCAACGCCTCGACTTGTAATGTAAAATCTATGGGATTAGAGAGCAGTATATTTGGTAATTCAATTCAATGTGACTCATTAGTCTTACAGTTGAGTTGCTCAAACTTTTTTACCTTGAGCTCCTCTTTTCTTTCATATTCCGGTTCCTTCAATAGTTGGTAAATTAATTATTTGTGGTTCTGACTTGTTGGTGTTTACACAGAAACTACACTGCTCGGGGGATCCAGCCTATTAAATCCACAGCGACAGAAATCCCTCTCCCCACCCAGCGTAAGAATAGTACTACCATTGTATTTTATATTAGTGTGATCTGCATGCAATTTCTTGATTCTGACTTGTGGTTGGTTTGGTCTGTTTAGAATCAAGGAGCACTGGGAAGACTAGAGTTGGAATAAATGGTAACTTTCTTGTTACGAGATTTCCCTTAGTAGTTTATTGAATCTACTTGCTGCATTTAATTTTATTATGAACTTTCAATTTTTCATTGAATACATTATTCGTCATAGATGATGAATTATTTTAAGATTTTCCTTCCATACTATCTTTTCATTTTATCATTGTTTTATTTAGGATAGCTCGTAAGAAATCTTCAACCTTTTTATATTCAAAGTGACTGCCGATGCTTATGACTGTGACATGTAAATGCTTTCATAAAACAGATGTCTTGAGCTGTCTAAATTGCTTTAGATGAAATTGGTAATGTTTGATGAAGATAATCAAATTTGGCCTAATATTTACTGGATTTCGTATACTTTAACCTGAGAGATTTTAAATGACATTTTTGTGAATCCTCATTTTATAAATGAAAAAAGTAGAACACTATTGGTTCTTCTATACATTTTATAATTTGGTCTTAGGAACCTGCATATCAGTTGCTGGAGCCTGAAAGAACCGTTGTTAGAAAGTGTCACCTAAAATGTAGTTATGTAGGAGATGAAAGCTTTGTTTTAAAATGTCTAACACGTATTCATGGAATGTTTCTTTTTTGTTTATAGATAACATACATGTACTTATGGTGAAATGTGCAGGTTTTGGTAGAATTGGAAGGTTGGTGCTACGTGTAGCTACTTCACGAGATGATATTGATGTTGTTGCAATTAATGATCCTTTTGTTGATGCAAAATATATGGTATGTACTGTTATACTGGTTATAGATCTAGAGACTATATTAAATATGTATTTTCTTGTGTGTGTTTTTATGTATGTATATGGAGATACACATATCTATCTGAAAACTCTTTTTGTTGTTTTATCAGTACGTTTAAAAATGAGATTTACATTATAGCATGTTTGGTGAGGAATAAAATTAGGAGATACTACCCTATATTTCTAATTCCCACGGGAAGCTGACAGAGACAAATGATTACTTTTCTTCAAAATAATATGAAGCAAACTTGTCAGTATAATGCTCTAATCTTGGATGCCTTCTATTTTCCCAATTTTTAGTGACATAATTTGTCTTGTATCTGTTATGGTGATTCAATTAGGATGTTCTTCAACTATGGTCCATGTTGTTTCCTTGCCTTTTGTTATTTTACATAGCTTGAGATTTATTTAGAGTATTTTATTATTTTGTCATGAAGCCTTGTCTAATCTTGGGAGAATCCAATCTTTGATCTGTTTGAAAACATATCTCAAAAAAAAAATAAAAATTCATGCTCTATCTTAGTATTTCCTTTCCTCATTTAATTTTTCTCTGTATGATTCAATTCCAAATGGAACCGTAAATTAAGGGGCTTTATTGTTTTGGTCCAAACTAAGAGGACTTTATCTGTTTGTTCAACACCCAATTTCTTATGATAATATAGAAAAACTCCTTTTAAATATAAGTAAGCATAGAGATTGAGTTAAAACAATTACAAAATCCTTTTAAATATTTGTGCCTGCATTTTTCTGGATTAAAGGTAGTAGTTTACTCTGTAGTAGTAATCATGCTGTTCAGTACATACAATGACAATTGATGTTCTAAAACATTTGAGAAATAGGTGATGTATTGTTGCACGCTTGTATTCCACTTTTTTCAATATATTTATCTTTTATTTTATTTATTTGTTGTTGCATGTAATTTTTTTTTCAATTATTTTATTGTTGCATTATCTTTTTTATTCATTTATTATTGTTGCTTTTGTTTTTTATTTATAATTGCTTTATTCTCTCTTCATTATTTCATCCTTACATTTTTCTTTATCTATATTTTTTTCTTGTAGGCTTACATGTTTAAATACGATTCTACTCATGGTCCATTCAAGGGGACCATTAAAATTTTGGATGACTCTACTTTGGAAATTAATGGAAAGCAGGTTAAAGTTGTGAACAAAAGGTATCATGAGTTGAGATCTGACAATTAAAGTGAATGTTACTAACTTGTTACTGGTTTGCGATATTAGTGTAGGTGTAAAGAGTACTAAATAGATTGCCATGAACAAATTTTGTTTCTGTATTTCAGAGATCCTGCGGAGATCCAATGGAGTGATTTTGGGGCTGATTATGTCATCGAGTCATCGGGAGTTTTCACAACTCTGGAAAAAGCTTCATCACATTTGAAGGTACTCAAATACTTGTGTGTACTAAGTCTTGTGTTTCTTTCATCCTTCTCTTCTTCATTGTCTTACCCTCCAGCATCAAATTTTAATTTGATTTTTACACTGTAGGCTGGTGCCAAGAAAGTAATAATATCAGCTCCATCTGCTGATGCTCCAATGTTTGTGGTAGGAGTGAATGAGAAGACATACCACCCAGAAATGGACATTGTTTCTAATGCAAGCTGTACAACAAATTGTCTTGCTCCTCTTGCCAAGGTGTGATTGCTCATGCTTTGCAAGCTTTATTGAACTGAAGGATTTCTTTGTAATTAGAATATGTCTTTATGTAGTTTGACGGTGTTAAACGTATCTTAAAGGTTTAATGGCAGCTCTCCTCTTAAAGAGCAAGGAAAATAATATAGGCCCAAAAAACCCGAGTCATTCTGTGACACATCCTTTTGTGTGTCTGGATATTTTCTGCTGAAATAGATCCAGTCTTTTAGCCATATATTTTTATATATCCTTCAACTTATACTGTCATGTTGTCTTCAATTATATCTTTTCTACTGAAATAGATCCAGTCTTCTACAATTTATTTTGAACTCAATGGAGTTAATACTGATATATTTGAATCTGTATGGTCGTTCGTGGTGGGCTGATATTTGCTTTCTAGGGTGTGTCCCAAGACATGCAATATTCTTTTATCTATTCTTCAACTAATAATGCTATGTTTCTCCCTTTAATTAAATATCTTCTGATGTTATTATTGATCTATCTGAATCTAGAAGTTATTGTTGATCTTTCTGAATCTAGAACTTATTCGGCTAGTTGATTGAAACCTCCCCTCAATGCTGTGCTCAACTTGTGGAACTTATCGTGTATGCACCTCCTAGTGCCTAAGGCCCCAATTCTCTGAAAATTCTCAAGATGAAATCCTTATTAACTCCTTATTTATATACAACTACTGATATGCTAACATAAAGCCATCCTCAATGGGCCTAATCAATTTCAGGCACATTAACATAAAACTTTGTTTTTCTTAGGCTAACAACATACAGATACTTTGTAAAAACCCACGGGTGTATAATAATGGGGCACTGTGTTATTCAACTGGTTGATAGAAACCTGGTATCTTGTTTTGTTAGAATATGGTGTTTCTCCTCCCCTCAGTGGTGTGCAACTTGTGGAACTTCGAGCGTATGCACCTCCTAGTGCCTGAAGGCCCCAGTTCTCTGAAAATTCTCTAGATGAAATGAAATCCTTATTAACTCCTATTATTTATATACTACAACTGATATGCTAACATAAGGCCATCATCAGTGGGCCTAATCAATAGTACATGTGACATAACTATCTACAGGCACATTAACAGAAACCCTTGTATTTCTTAGGCTAACAACATAACTATCTACAGATTCTTTGTAAAAACTCAGGCGTACAATATTGGGTCACTGCGTTAGAAACAATTTAGTCCATATAAAGATTTAACATGTTCACCCCTTCCTCTGTCCCATGGGAAACTTGCATATAAGTATGTAACTTACATAAATTATTATCAGGTGGTTCATGAAGAGTTTGGAATAGTTGAAGGTTTAATGACAACTGTACATGCGACAACAGGTATCTTTGCAAACCTGCTAATTGTAGCCTCTAGTTTTCTTATGGTCAAACAGTTCCTTTATATGAAGCATTGGTAACATCCAATTCTTTCTTCACCCAGCAACACAGAAGACTGTAGATGGCCCTTCTATGAAGGATTGGCGAGGGGGAAGAGGGGCAAGCCAAAATATAATTCCAAGTTCAACAGGTGCTGCGAAGGTAAGATGGATGGACACATTTTTAAGTTTACTATTTTCATTATAGGTATGTAAATCCGGGTTTGTTTTATGAAATCACAGGCTGTTGGGAAAGTTCTTCCTGAGTTAAATGGAAAACTCACTGGGATGGCATTCCGTGTACCGACTCCCAATGTTTCTGTGGTGGACTTGACTTGCAGGCTTAAGAAGAATGCTTCTTATGAAGATGTTAAATCAGCAATAAAGTATGTCTGTTGCTATTTTTGCTCCACCTTTTATACCCTCTACTGTTTTGTACTAACCTTTTGGTTGATTTCTATGACTTTGCTTTTTAAAAATACGAAGGTATGCCTCTGAGGGACCACTGAAAGGAATCCTTGGGTACACAGACGAGGATGTTGTCTCTAATGACTTCGTTGGTGATTCAAGGTACATTTGTATTTGCTATGTTACCTTTGAAGGCAGACGTTGTTTTTTTAACCTTTCTGGTTGGAAAGTGAGACCATAGAACACGAGATCCCTGTTTGGTTTTGAGCAATTGTAGTTTTTGCACAAGAGAAAATTGAACTTTCAATCCTTCATTTCTTTCTCTGCTACTCTTTGAATATATTATTTGTTAATAGAAAGGCTTATGCAATTAAAAATTAATTCCCTTGCTCAGGTCAAGTATCTTTGATGCCAAGGCTGGCATTGCACTTAGTTCTTCCTTTGTTAAGCTGGTTTCTTGGTATGATAACGAATGGGGTTACAGGTATGCTTGCATTTTGCATATGTAGACTAAATAGCATTGACTCGTTGGTCAATCTTAATATTATAAATTTCTGTTCATGCGTACCATTTAATTGATGTTTTTGGAATGGTTTTGGTTGCAGCAACCGCGTGTTGGACCTTATAGAGCACATGGCGTTGGTGGGAGCTCAAAATTGAACAGCAATATTCTGTATGTTGAGTCTCAATTCATGTTGAATTAGGTTATTATTGCTAGTGACGTAGGTTCAGATTTTGGCTTTTCTGATTTTTATAATGTGAGGCTAAATTATTACATCGTGTACACCAAAAATAAAATAAAAAGGACATTGTCCTGGGTCATGTTTTGGGATTACTACCAGCATGAATTTTTTACAATCTGCCTTTAAAAATGATTTGACATTTAAAGGTGAAGAATAATTTATATTGGTTTATTCGGATAACACCCAACTGTGTCGATTGTTGTTCCAATTCTTGTTGAATTAGATCAAATATTGGTAATGAGTTTAAATGACCCGCATCACGTAAACTGAAAGTAAAATTAAATTGTTATGTTTTGGAATTACGAGCAATGAATTTTATGAACTGGTTTTCTAAGTTCTTGACATTTATAAAGTGGCTGATGAATTATATTGGCGTGTTCGGATACGGTATTAAACAAAAACTCCTTTCAAGAATAATCCGTATCCATTTCACAAATACAGTGCATATTTATATTGACTTTCAATCAATTAAATCATGTTGGAATGTTGCTCTACATAACTTTAGATGATTGGTGTTGCATCTAAAATGGAATTAATTTTAGATGGTTTGTGTTGCATCTAATTTATCTAGGTGTTTCATTACTTGACGTTTTATATGAATAAAATTAGACATTAGAAATGTATTTTTTATTAACAATTAATTTAGAATATTTTATCCATTACTTTTTTTACCAAATCTTAAACTAGTTTTTATCCTAATTACAAGAATCATGGTATATTAATTGTTTTTTGTTTTATATATTCAATGTATTTTGATTTATTGTAAAATCTATGAACGAGGTGTTCATTCATATCATTCTTATATAAGTGATCTTATTCCGTGGTTTTTGACGTGTACCACAAAATAGACTAAATACTAAAAAGCTATAACGATGGTGATAATTAATATGGAAGTGATCATTATAGTAGTAACGATGACGATAATAAATGCATATAAATGATATTGACATTGACGATATAAATAGTGATGAAGATAATATAATACTTGTTATGATGAGGATGGTGTTAATTACAATGATATTAATATGGTAGGGATCATTCTAGTAGTTTTAGTGATGATATTAATATTAACAATAATAATGACGATGGTAAAAAAATTGATAATTTTTTTTATACTAATAGTGAAATTGGTGAAATTATGGTTATTATTGGCATATCTTATTTTTTTTTTTACTTTAAATTAAATAAGGATTGGATGATTAAAAAGTTAACTTTGTTCAACTGTTTAAATCATTACACTAAAATGCATTAAAGAGTCTTACACTTGTCTTATACATGTATATAACATTTTAATTAGTTTAAACTAATATTTTGATTTAAGCGAATTAAGATCTACGGTTAAATTGACAATCAATTGGAGTCTAGATATTTTCCAACATTTGATTTAATCGAAATAATTTAATAAACACTAAGTAAGACACTTAATTTAGAGTTTGTGCATAATTGAATTACGTTAGAGTAGAGTCAAAATTAGGTGTTTTATTTCTAAATTTGATTGCATGACAAGAAAAATCATTGTAGTACCTTTTAACCTTACATTGACTAGCCCATTTACCTTAGGTCAAGGAAGAGTTCTCCCCTCATTCTTTCCTCACATAGTAGAAACTTCCCTCTCTCCCACCTCTCTTTGTAGGTTGCTTCTTCACCTGTGCTTCTATAAGTTCTTATGACACTCCCATATTAAATGTGAAAATAGCTTTTTTTTTTCCTTCAACAAAAAATAAATTAATCTTAAAATTTCACACATTTTTCACTTTCTTCCTTTTCTTATTTTATTTTACTATAACACTCCCAAACACCTCTACTCAATTTTACATTAGTTTGTCACTGATTTCAGTGTTTTAGATTACATAATTCAGAAGATATTTTTGGATTTAAAAGTGTACTATGAGTTTGTAGAATTTGGAAGCTAATATGAAATCTAGAAATAGCTTCTAGATCATGTAATTCAGAGTATATTTATTTAAAAATGATATTCTGGATTATATAATTCGGAAGTCTTTTGTGAATTCGATATTAGCTTGTGGATTATGTAATTTGAAATATATTTTTAAAATATATTTTAGATTACATAATCCATAAGCAAATCTCATATTCTTAAAAGGTTTTGGATGTAATGGAAGCTAATATCAGTTATGGAAAATGCTTATGGATTATGTAATTTGGAAGCTAATCATGAATTTAGAAAAGACTTTTAAAGATTATGTAATCCAAAATATAGATTATACCATACCATAAATTTCATATCTTTTAACTTTTTTACAAAAGAGTATTTTTGGAATACAAAAACCTATGGGGTGTCACAGGAATGTATGGAGGTGCAGGAAGAAGCAACCCTCTTTAGAAAGTTGTTCTCTTCCCTCTTTCTACACCAAGAGACTAACTTAGAGCCCCATTCTTCATACTTGAAGACTAAGACCAAATCGTTTCCATCCTTTATTGTTAGACCAACTAAAGTATGAGGCGTTTCTTCCTACATCTCCATTTGGACGAAAATACAATTTTACTTTTAATGAAATAAATAAGTAACTCTACTCCCTTCACCTTCTTCGTACCCTTGAGCACCAGTGGCACACCAACCACCCCTTCACGTTCCTTGACAATTTTTGGTGGTTTTTGTTGTGGTTTAGACAATTTTGGAGCATTTGCACAACCTATTACGGGAGGTTCAACATGCATAGAAGAACTTTGTTGCTTCTACATTGAAAAAGTTCGTTTTGAATTGCTTTTGGCCTTGCAGTTTTTATTCCAAAATGAGTGATTTGGAAACACTCCAGATTACATAATTAAGACTCATTTTCATTTTATAAACACATTTCAAATTATAGAATATAGAAGGTATTCCAGATATGGGAGCGCCTTTCAGATTCTATAATTCAGAATGTGTTTCTTTAAAAAAATACATATTCTATATTATAAAATCTAAAAGGTATTTCTAATTGAAAAGTCCTTTTAGATTTAATAATCTAGAATATATCACTTGATGCAAAAATGTCTTCCAGATTGTACAATCTGAAATATAAATTTACATTTTGAATTGTACAATCTGAAAGGTATTTTGGAATTTGGAAAGACCTTCTAGATTGTACAATTTGAAATATAACTTTATATTCTGAATTGTACAATCCAAAATTTAATAAAAAATAAATTATATTCTTGATTGAGTAATCTGGAAAGTCTACAAACAACTCTCCTAACCTAAAAATATTTGCAGAAGGGTAGTTTTGAAATTTAAACAATTATGGAGGTGCATGAAGAACCTATAAAGGTGCAAGAAGAAAATGCTCAAATTATGAGGAGCTTCGGCTCTCGTCCTAAACTCTCTTCCTTTCCCACAACACACATTCCTTTATAGGCTTTTGCTTCCTACTCCATATCATTTTGCAACCTGCACTGTATCACAGAGGTAAAATGACAAAAATACCTGCATAAGTTTTTAAAAAGTCTTACGATTTTGTTGTTTTCCTCTATGTGTTGAAGAACACTATTCCGACCGTTGTGGGGTGTAATTTTAGGGCGTTTGAAGTGCTTTGTTCAAGTCCCGAGTGTTGTTGATGGTTCATCGATGCATTTGCAGCTACTTTTTGGTGGTTCTTCAGTGTATTCACAAATGCAGTTCGTGGTGAGAAGAAATGTGATGTGTGTTTTTTCTTCCAGATTATGATGTGAAAAAATTTCCTAGATTTTGGTATCTGTAGGTTTAGGTGAAAGTACTGCCATATTGCATTTCAATTTTTTTTCCATAAGACCTTTCCACATTAGGCATTATGGAACAACTTTCCACAATAGCCTTTTCGATATGATTTTGGAATTGGTTTTCTGCAAGCATATTCCAAAAAGGCTATTTCCAAAAGTTGTTCCAGAATGTCTAATTCAAAAAGTTTTTTTTGTCTTTTCAATTAACTTATGAGATGTTATTCATATACATGTAGAGTAAAATGGCTAGAAGTTGTAAGCCAAACCAGGTAAGACCAACTACATTTGTTAGAAGAAGACAACACGGTGAGCCTAGAATATTGTGGAAGGTGATTTGGGTGAAGAAAATGTTTAATATGAAGATGTGCATGTGGAAGCACCTACAGAGCCACATGTGGAACAACATTTCTAGAACGATAACAACAAAATACACCCATATTGCCACATGTGGAACAACATTTCTAGAATGATAACAACAAAATGCATCCATATTGCTTATTTGGGAAGGTCTTTCCAAAATTCGATTTCCAGAAACCACTACCTTTGTCATTTCATCCCAAATCCATATTCAATTACCCATTCTTATCTCAATAACATAACCCAACCTTCCAATCACAACCACAACCTCCAATGCATCTTGCCAGAGCTCAGCCTCGCCTCCACCTCCACTACAACCCTCCACCGCCAAAAACCAAATCAAAATTTCAAAGGTATTTTGGACACTTGAAAAATTTATATAGTTGAAGAAGAAAAACCCTCTTTATATTTATGATAAGTTCTTATTCTGCTCTTATTTTTGTTTTAAATAAAATTTCATTGAAATTTTTGGATGTTGCACCTTTGTTCTCGATTTCATGAGAAAGGGAAGTTATTTGTTACCTTGTTTTCTACCATTCTTTTAATGCTTTCGAAACCCCATTTTTCAATGGTATATGCTGTCCATTTTTTTTTTTTAATTTTAAACTTGCGTTTGGGTTGTTTCTAGAGCACTTCCCCAGATAAAAATTTGATAAGACTTAAGATGTGTAACCTTGGCTGGACTTTGGAAGCATTCTCAGAAGGAATCATAACTTGGACCTAATACTTGGGACACCCATGGACTTAGAAAAACACCAAGAATCTTAAAGAAATTAACAAGACACTAAAATGAGTATTTGGGTGAAGTATTGAAAATGAGTTTAACTTTGTTAACTTAAAGTTCGAGGTCGTACTTTAAGTTTGTAAGTTTTGGAGTTGTGTATTTTTGAAGTTTGGTGGTTGTTGGCCATTGATTTATTTTCCATATTTTAGTGCATGTGGATTTGAAATTTGTGAACATACTGTTGTGAATACTACATGGAGTATTTTTTATTTTAAATATACTTAAAAGAAGAGTATATGACAAATGAGTTCATTAGAAAAATTATTTTTTTTAAAAAAATTTAGTTATGATATTTTACTAAATGGGTATATTCCAGAATTTTCATATTTTCACACTCAGAATATTAAATTTTGTTTATTTTAGATGAGATTGTTAGATCAAAGTGAGCATTTTTCCTTAAAATTATGATGTCTTGTGAAAATGTGATATGTGGAATCATTTAAAAATTTCTAAGATAACATGAATTTTTACATTTTGGGGTCAACTAGTATAAATATATGTACATACTTTTTTCTATCCTTCATCTTTTTTAATCTGTGTTTTTTTTTCCTGAGTTGATAAAAAATGAATTGAGTTTAGGCTCCATTCAACTCCCCCTTCTAAAATCAATTGTATCTACAACCTTTTTGGTTCAGGTTGGCTCTAAGTCTCTCCAAGCGAATTTGGGCTTTCTTCATCTTGAAGGACTCTTTTCGCCCAACCTCTCTGGATTCGCTCAACCTTCATAATTCTTTAAATCTTGACCCATTTATGACCTTAATCCGCTCATTGCATGCTTTTGGCACTCAACGTTCTGAAAGTTTTTCAATTCTTGCTTTTTGTAGTCAATCCACTTAACCTTTTTCTCCAGCATTGAGCAAATTGGTCAATTTTTGGATCCTTTTTTTTTGTTTGTTGTTTTCATCCCTTTTCTGCAAGTTTCCATCAAATTATTCTTTTCTCTTCTCCTTTGAGTCAAACACATTTTGAGGGAAAATACATGCTTTAATGATGTTTTTCCATGCATCCTTTTATTATGCATTCTTAATTTGATATGAAATTTATGGTAATTTGACGCTTATCAGTGTACCACTCACATCACACCCAGGTAGATAAGGAAAATTTTGAAGTATGGTTCCATTTGGACAAAAAATTGGTGAATTTTAGGTAAGGGAAAATATGCAAGGTTTAGATGAACCCAATTAATCTTTTTATATACTGTATTGGGCATTTTATGTGAGGTTTAATCTCCTAGGTCTTGCATCTTCAATGGAGGAGGAAGTTTTGGATGGTTGTGGAATGTATGGATAGAGTAAGAGATGATTCATTGTTTGAAGTGGATTAGGAGAGGTTTCTAAGAGAGAAGCATGGCAACTCTCAAGGAAGAAGGCTATGAGTAGTGGAATTCAAGAAAACTATCCTATGGAGACTCAAGAACAAGTTGATGTGCAATTTGTGCTTTATAACTCTAATTATTAAAAAGTGAAATTTACAAAAAGGATGGAGGATCCTATTCATAATGTTCATGGTCAACCAACAAGGGAAGAGAAAATAAGGAAATTCAAATTTGAATTCCCAAAATTTTAGGTGCATAAAGTGAATTAGATGTTACTTGTCTACTCGTGCTTTCCACATTCGAGCATGTGATCAAAATATGAGAAGCATTCCCCTCTCTCCATCTAGAACTAGCCTAGGGTTTCTCTTGAGCTCAAATGAGTCCAATTGAAACCCTTGTTAGGTTACATAACCATATTCTAACCCTACTTTATAGAAGGCCTAAATACAAGCCCAAAGTCCTACATTAGTTAGCCTAAATACAAGATCCAAATATATTACACTATTTGGCCCAATTACAAGGCTTGAATATCCTATACTACTCTATGCAATATGTCATGTGCTAGGGTTGGCCCATGTTGATAGCATCTTGGGCATACTGACGTCAGTTGAGACCTAATATTCTTGTATCTTCCTTGTCATTGCCCTAGTGGTTAGTCCCTTGGCTAGAAATCTTCCATGATCCCATCTCTCTTGAGAAAATTCATCCTAAAATATGTAGTGTTCACTTCATCATTTCTACCACTTGAAAAAGGAATGAGATCCCTCACATTAAATGTGACATTCACTTCATATTCATCAAACAAGTCTAACCTATATGCATTATCATTGATCCTCTTGAGGACTTGGAAGGAGGTTTGAGTTTGGACTTCCTTTCTTTAGGAAATCTATCTTTGTGTAAGTGAAGCCAAATCTACTCTATTATATGCAAGACTCAATGTGATTACCCTTTAGGACTACCCTTAACATAGTGGAGAGAGACCTAGGTTGGAGAAATCACCCCAATCTGAGATGTGGAAAATAACAACAACAACAAAATTAGTAACCTTATATTCCATGTCAACCTCATACTATTGTACCGTCTTACCAACCTTCACAACCACCAACATCAGAAGTCTCAACCACCACCACCATTTGTTGTACCTTTTAAGAGTGAGCCTTCTCTAGAGGAGTTAATTAAACAACTGAATATGAATACCCTGAAATTTCAGCAGAGGACAAAAGCCACCATTCATACCTTGGAAAACCAAATTGGTCAGAGCACCACCGACCTAAACCAATTGCAATCTCAAGGGTCAAATAAGGTTCAAGCTTATACTATAATAAATCCAAAGAACGCGAGTGTTATTACTTTGAGATCAAGCAAAAATGCATACACTTTATAAAAAAAGTCAATCTAAGCAAAAACGATAGTTTGAGGCAATACTAGATGATCTGATAAGACAATTTGATAGGGCTTCAGAAGTTCCCATAAGATCGTCTACCCCTCAGAGTAGTCCAAATTCTAGAATTACAAAACAAATCTCTCTACTGTTCCCAGAAAGAGTTATTATAGACCTTTTAAAACTCTAGTTTTTATAGACCTTCTAGTACCATAGCTCAACTGTCTACTAATACTGAATAATCGTCTATCCCTGTTCATTTTCCATAGAGAGTTGTACAAAAGAATAAGAAATTGGAAGAGGCTGATAAAGAGATTTTGGAGGCTTTTAGAAAAATAGAGGTCAATATACCTCTATTTGATGCCATTACATAAATTCTAAAATACTCCAAACTTTTAAAGGATATGTGCACACATAGAAGGCGTATAAAGGGAAATGAAAGAATTAACATGGGGAGAAATGTTTATGCACTTATTGAGAAGCATGTGGCTGAAACTCCTGAAAAGTGCAAAGACCTAGGAACATTCAATATTCCCTGCACCATAGGCAATAAATGGTATAACTTACGAGCGTCCATCAATGCTATGCTTTTATCTGTTTTCATTTCTTTTTCTCTTGGCCCCTTTAAAACTATAAGTGTTGTGATCCAATTGGCCAATGGGAATACAATCCATCTTGCAAGACTTATGGAAGATGTGCTAGTGCAAGTTGATAACTTAATTTTCCTACAAAGTTTTACATACTAGACATGTAAGGAGGAAATTCACACACTGATGTGTAGCCACCATCATCTTGGGAAAAATTTTTCTTAAAAAAAATCCAAACCGAGATTGATGTACATGTTGACACACTGACCATGGAATTTGCTGACTTTCTAGTGAAGTTTGACATATTATACGCTTTAGAATAGCCCGGTTAAGCCCTTTTGTTTTCCATATTGATATACTTTCTGAATATGTTGATAACAATTTGCTTGAAGTCTTACAAGATTTGAATTTTTCTGATTCCACTAATGTTTAGAGATGTAATTTATGTTCTGATTCCTCTATATGTAAGATTTGTGCAGAAGCAAATAAATTTATAATCACTGATTGTGCAAATTGTAATGATGGTACCTGTACCGACCAGTCTTCTGGCGTCGTTTGACCACTAGTAATGATGGGGCCGCGTAAGGTGTGTCCCACGAGTGACATGGGTAAGTGTCTCGTGAGGCACGTGCGCCAAGGTACCGAAGAGTGGTCAGACTTCGATCACCAGGATGTGTTGATGTGTCCTCGACAGTGTAGAGAGGTCAGACTTCGGTGACTCGAACAACAGAGCTGGGCCACAAGAGGTGTTGAACCAAGTGGTGTTCATGTTTTGAAGAATCCAAATCCTTTGAAGGATGTTGAAGCCTCTGCTTTGCTTGATGTTGCTGTGCTGGTTTAAGCTTTGTTCTGGGGTAGTTTATATGTTGT
>Ga0123341_1002318_pt1 | contig 15562 bp, 9 predicted proteins | sample Turbeapinknodule_FD_89959 | JGI IMG/M metagenome (GOLD analysis project Ga0123341, IMG submission 89959) | Root nodule microbial communities of legume samples collected from Mexico - Turtle bean Mexico pink nodule | ecosystem: Host-associated > Plants > Roots > Nodule | place: Mexico: Nepantla... | reverse complement strand
CATGTAAACAACCCCGCCATCGAGTTCTTGAAATTCAAAGAACCATTCCCGAATGGGACACATATGATAGGTACAACCTGAATCCAATATCCACTCATCTGGATACGATGATGTTGAAAGCGAGACAATTAAAGAGATATCTGATTCCACATCATTTTTGCATTCTACAACATTTGCATCTTGCGGAGCCTTCCCTTTCTTCTGCAGTTTTGGACAGTCTTTCTTCCAGTGTCCTTTCTCATGACAGAAAACACACTCATCTTTGGCAGCGACTCGACCTTTAGACTTAGACCTCCCTCTTCTCCCCTTTGTCTGACTTTGTTGACAACCTCTTGCCATCACAAACTCAAAATATTGTATTCAATATTACAAACAATTTCGAGCAACCCAAGGGCGAACCTTCGGCTCTGATACCACTTGTTGGGAAAAACGGGTAATTTTCCCACTAAAACATAACCCTAACAGAGCTACCCGACAAATAATATTGAATAAATAAAGCGGAATAATAGAAGAGATAAAGAAGGAAAAACACACCAGAAAATTGTTAACGGAGTTCGGTCTGTTTAGCCTAATCTCCGAGCACAACTGAAATAGCCTGCTTTTATTATTATGGGAGAAGATATTACAAATTGAGATATCTAACAGTGAAGGAGAAGAGTTTAATTTATAACCCTCAAACCTCCTTCCCAAACAATGAACCCACCGATGTGGGACTTGGGATTAAGCCAAAATCAACAAGCAAATGTCATCAATATAACAAACACAATATATGATGGTTTCCTTTAGAACCATATAACTCCCGTAATTCCAACCTCCCTTCCGTAATATGAGGGTACAACAAATCCATGTGTGTACATGACAACATGGTTAGTGCCTCCACAGTCCTCCAAACACCATATTGGACCAAGTTCCATTTCAAACTTTATGACGAACCCACAGTCAATAAAGTCAATTTGCTCTTAAATAAAAATTAAATTATTAGTTAATCATTATAATTTCCAAAAGAATAATATTACCAATAAAAATGAAGATGAAAAAGGAATACGAAATAAAAAAAGAGAAACAAAACAAAGGATGACAGAAGGCTGTGAATAAAAAATAAATAGTGTCAAGAATTGTATTTAGAACACACTTTTAGTTAACATATTTGGGTAATTCATTCTCGAAAGATTCACATCCTTACTGTTATCACATTTCAAAATTAAAAACTTAAAATAATGTTAAAAATTAATAATTTAAAGAAAATTAATATTAATATGTATTATGAAATTAAAAGCTGAAAAGACTTTGTTTACGGTATGGTAAGGGTCAAGTCAGAACTCTTGAGTGAAATGACATAAAGCAATAAACCATAATAAATGTATTTAATGACAACATTGAAAATAATGAGCAATTTACCTCCACGAAAACCTAACGTCCCTCAACTATCAATGAAAGTAATGGATTAACACACAAAATAAGAGATGCAAAAAAACACCGTTGAAAGATTAAAATACATTAACAACGTTAAAAACCTGTAATACAGAGTGAACAAAATGAGTTCAACCGATCACAATAATAAATGTAACCAAAATCACAATTCAAAGACTAAGATGCAAAAATGATGTTAAAAACCTGTAATACAGAGTAAACAAAAATGAGATGAACAGATCACAATAATAGATGCAACCAATATCACATATTAAAGACTAAGATATAGAGATGACATTAAAAACCTGTAATACAGAGTGAAAAATACTTGTAATACAGAGTGAACAAAAATGAGTTGATCATATCACAATAACAAATTCAACCAAAATCATAGTTGAAATACTAAGATACATAAATGATGTTTAAAACATTATACACAATTTGTTGCCAAGTAAGAACGAAAACATGATTTAAAACACCATCAAAGATTACATGCTCATGCTTTTGTAACCAACTCCGTGAAGAATAAAAAAAATTAAAACGAAATGAAAAAAACTAAAAGACAATGAAAAAACAAAACAAATAAATAAATGAATGACTGAATACAACACCTTATATATATTGTGAATATATCAATACCATTACAAATAAAATACACGATAAAAATCCATTATAATAATTTCTTTATTACAAGTAAGATGTATTTAATGGGGATGTTTTAAAAAAGTTCTTAAATTTAAGTATAATGTATTTTTATTAAGAGGAACTGATAATGTATCAGGGTGGTGAAAATTTTCAAATTAAAATCTGAATCTTATATAAAACAGGGATTTGAAGAAAGACACAATAAAATATGATGCAATTACAACATTGTCTCCCTTCAAAACCAAAGTGAGTATTGGCGATCAAATTTCTTTTGGTTGACTTTGCTCCCAACATCCGAGAGGCATCTAAATTCAACCTTTCCACGTTTTTCTCCTTTGACGGGACTGATACCAGAGATCTTTGAGCAAATTTCACCTACAAATCCTTTTGGTTTTTCCACATCTTCATCTTCCTTAGACTCAACCAAAATATTCTTCTCCTCATCTGCAAAACGTTTCCAAAGGTGGTTTTTTCTCACATGCTTTAAATCCCTTGGTGGTAGCAATATAATATTGCCATTATTTCCTATGGAGTCTGAGTGATTAGAGTGAAATATGGTAGCAGGGGTACTTGTGGTGGAAAATGAATAAAATGATGACGATGTTGGAGATGGACACTTCACTGAACTTCCAAACCCTTCTATTCCATTTGTTATTTTCAGAGCCTTCAAACGTGCTTCTGTCAGAGCTTCTGCTTCCTGTAAAAGTTTCACGATTTCGTCTGATAGCTTTTGCATTCTGGATCCCCAATTAAATCTGAATTTGATTCGTGCATATGAATGAAAACCAAAATCAAATTACTCATAAGAAACTAAAGTATACCTAAAAATGGAAATCTTTTAGCTCCCATGTGTTTCAGTTTATGATTTCATACTTTTTCTTTTGTTTTATTTTCCAAACTTGTTGCCATTTTTCTACCTAGCACTGAGGCACTTCTGCAACTTTTGTCTTTATTTTCCAGCCTTATATGCATTTTCCTCATCTTTTCAATTTTTAACTTGTTATATACTTCAAAAACAAAAACCTGTATTATTTACCACAAATAACAGGATTCAGATTTAATGTTTACCCTTTTTCATCAATATGAGTAAACCCTCCTAGTTCTTCAATAATTTCTACATCACATTGAAATTCTTTAGAAAACTCTCGAGGGCCATGGGTGAGCAAGAATTCCAGAAGAACCAGTGCTTTGTATGCTTGCCTCCATTGCTCCCAATCCACGTTGTACAACCTGCACTTTAAATGATATAGTAAAACCAGTGGATATAAACTCATGTATAAAATTGAAATGTATAATAATTAATGAGCTTAAAAATTTATGGCAAAGGGTCTGAATGAAGATGCATACCTTTGACGAAGAATATCAACAATCCTCCAATAGTCATCTATGTCAAATGATGCCTCGGCAATTCTGGTCATAGTTTTGGCATCAGGACTGCAGTCATCCTTATTTGTTGCTTCCTCTGCCAGCCTAATCATTTAGTATTATTTGTTAATGCCTCTCTAATCCCAGAGATGCAATGCAAGTCTTTTTGGAAACTAGGAACATGAATTAACCATACATTTACTAGTTTAGTTATTTGGTGAGTACAACATATAAACTACTGTTATCATAAATCATCCATTGCCCTGTTTATTCACATGCACTTACAATTCAGCTTTAGTAACATCAGTAAATGTCATCCTAGCAGATTTGTACTTTTCCTGTAGGAAATTTGTTGTCTGCTTTTTTATTTGCTCCAGGAATAGGCTACCCATTACTACTCAAATCAAATTTTTAACTACTTCTTTATCAATGCACTTCTCTTAATACATCAATTCTATTCAATCTAGTTCTTTATGATCAATGGCAAACGGAACAAGGATAAACCATCAAAGTGGATTCATTGCAGGCTACAAGAACTTGTTAATATATGGCTACCCAAAATTATAGCTCAGACAATGCAGGAAAAGTGCTCGTTGACGAAAGAATAAAAGAGGAAACGTGAAAAGGAGAATGAACCAATAATAGAAAGTTGACCCCATAATAATTATACACAACATTTGCTTGCTCTCAAAACTAGGATCTTCACACAATACTAACATTCATACTTCTATTCATCATATTTCACCCTATCATGCGTCCTTTTCTTCCCTGGGATAATCAATTCAAAACTCATTTTTCATGCAGTAAATTTTTCCTTCTCCGGATTACAGAATATCAATATAGTTGAATGCTGATTTATAATATTTTTAAAAAAATTATAATATATGGTTTTAACATTTAATTTTTTTAATTATATAATATTTAAAAAATAAAATAAAATTATTCAACTCATGTTATTAGTGAGTGAACGGTGTACCTAACAAATATTATGCGGGACTGAAGAATTAAGTAATAAATTTTCATTTTAAAAAAAATCTCCAAATATGCATAGCAAGTCACAAGTATAATGATTTCAATCTGCAGGAAGTTCCCTTCTTAGTTTCGTCAAAATTTCAAACTCATTCATCAAGTCAAACTTCATTTTAATTTAATGTGGGAAAATCAGGGGTTAATGACATAATAAATTAGGTTATATTTGAAAATATATATAACTGTTGAAAGTAGAAAAAATTAACTTTGAACATATATGCGTGTACTAACTAATTTATTCCTTTCGAAAAGATAAGTTAATATAGGCTGACAAATATTCTATGAAATTAACTTTTATTAGTTCAAATTTGTTTATGCATGATTTTATTTGTAAAAGGATTCTCGTATAAATTTTAAAAGAAATTATTTTTAATATGGATATAAGTTAAGTTATTTTGATTTATTTCCTTTTTTCTTTTAAAATAATTTATAAAATAACTCATCTAATAATCAGTTTAGTTTAGAAAGTTATACCAATTCAAATTTCTTTTATTATGGTCATTTTTTCATTGCTCTTCATCCCACTGCAACTAAAATATCCTCGAAAAGTAGAGGAATGCAACTTAAAAAATAAAGTCTAAAATTATATCCATTGATTTAAATATTAATAGGTTGCATTTGCACAATTTTATTAGTCTGTCTAAAATAAAATACAGTCGTGGAGGAATGAAATTTGATACATGAATTTTGTCTTATATCCATCAAACTGGAATAAGATTACAAGGACAATATTTTTATTTTAAAAACAAATGGAGAATATAGTGGGCTAAATAGTAAATAAATGCATATTTTGTACAAGGAAAAAAACACTGATAGGAACAGAGTCATCATTCACTACTCTTCCACGATTCCCGCAAGAGCTCATATCGTACAACCTTACGGCCTCCCTTAACTAGTGCAGACTTTTCCTTGGATTCATCCATGCCAAGAGCAGAAAGTGGTGAATCCAACTCATCAAGTTCATCATCACTGGTATATAATTTTTTGAGCGCAAATGACCCACTTCTCAGTGAAGTTTTGGTTCCCACTTCTTGTAGCATCACTACAATTGAAGAAGCTGGAAGTGGTGCATAGAACGTGGCACCAGCAGAACATGGCAAACTTGTAATGGCCCCTTCATCATCCTCAATATCCTAAAATAACAATATCCAATACAACAAAAAGACAGAAATTAGAATGTAGAAATTTCAACAATCCATTCCTACATCACACTTATTGCTTCTTATTTTCACCAAGCATGCTAAACATTAACCAACCTCATTGTTAAGGGCATCGAAAACAGCATCCGGGATAGGCCCCGGGGAGAATTCATCAGGAACAAAATTGTTGAGAACTCGTTTAATCAATGAAATGCCAAATCTAGGGCAAACCTGCAGAATTGTTTGCATGATACGTTTATAATTAGTTTCTCAAAGCATTAAAAATGAAAAGAAGAAAGACAAGTCAACAATAAAGAAGTTTGATCCAACCTCTTTTCTCATAGACTCATCTGCAAGCATGTCCAAGGGAAGCATCATCAAATCGCTTAAGGAATTGAGGAGAAGAAAAGGTTTGAAGGATGATTCACATTTGGGTTCATCGTTTTCATTGCTAACTTCGCAGGACTCACTATCATCAATGCTAAATAAATCTGAAAGCCATCTTGACCAGTCACCAATCTGAGTGCAGATAATAAAAAGTTACCAAAGAGAACAAACATCGCATATCCTTCATGGAATTGCAACCAACTTATTTTATTAAGGTGCTGATATGTTAACAACTCTGCACCAAATTACAACTAGGGAGAAATAATTTTTTGCTAAAATAGAACAATTTTGAAATTATATTGTGTCAAATCACAGTTGTAAATTGGTATTTTTCAATGTGCGGTTGTCAAAGTTCTTCTTATTAAGATTGACTACATAGATATTAAGCTCCATCAAGAACCAATTATCAGTAGAACCATTTACCGGAGGGTCTTTCTAAACGATTTCTCGAGTTTTCTTAGGTCTTTCTTCACTCTTTTTGGTTGGAGTAACTTCCATTTGATACACTTTTCTAACTGAAGCCTCTAATTCAAATAAACTAAGCCACTTTCCATCAACTTCTCTTGAGTTGACGCACCTATAACTTTCTCATAGGATACATTCGCTCCTACTCTTTCTTTTCTTGTGTACGCACTCATCCACCTCAGCATGCTTTTTTCTGCTACATTCTTTTTTTATATTTGCAGTTCATTGCCCAACACGTGTTTGCATCACTGATTTTATAATTAACAGAATTTATTCCATTTTGTGCCATCATGCAACAAATTTACAGGTAAAATGTATAAATTAAACTTGAGAAGACATGTTTTAAGATGAGGGGCTGCTCGGGAAAAAGAAACTTCATAATTCTAATTAGTAATGCATCCAAATTCACAAGCTTTGAATTTTAAGAGCTTTCAAGAGGTTGATGAATTCAAAATATACACTCGGGACATTAAATTTATTTTCTCGTGGTGAAACAAGTAAAACATTTAGAGTTTGTCTCTAATATCCACTTTGTATTACAGTAGCATTTTGTTTATTAAGATTCAAGAACTATTAGGATTATGTTTGTTTTCTAAACTCTTATACTAAAACATCATAAAATACTTCACATCTTTGATCAGATAGTAATTCCCAAATTCTTAGTAAAGCGTATTGCTGTGCTACAGAGGAAGCAAACCTTAGAGGTGAAAAATGTATGAAGATTATAATCAACTCTGTGTCTTTTGAAAGAAAGAAGGCATAGGACAAAAAAGTTTCATAACTCACAGCATTCTTCAGTTGTGCACCAGCCGCAAAGCCTGATTTTCCAGCTGGAATAGGAAGAACCTTAGAATCACTAATGGGGTCAGATACAGGATCCATGGGCATCTCTTCAGCGGATTCCCGAAGAATAGCATTGAACATTGCCAAATCAAGTCTACTAACCAACTGCTCCATCACCTACAACCACAAAAACAGTCTTATTTCAATCAGGCTGCATTTTATTTTATTTCTCGCCTTCTGAAGATTGGAACCAATAGACACAATATTAGCATTCAGAGAAAATAATAATATGTACATCTATACAACCTGGAACTTTTCAAGAATAAACCACTGATATAAGTAATTCTACACGCAAAGTATTGACAAGAAGTAAATAATATAGAATGAACAGATGGAAGAGGCCTATGTTTCCTCAAGTTCTCAACTATCAAGAATCAAATCAACCCGAAAGCAGCCCAAAATGGTTTTCATCCGATGTAGAGTTTAGGTGGGAAAGAGAAAGAAACTAAAAGGGGGAAAGAGAGGGGAAAAGGGGAGAAGAACAGGATAGAGAGAAAGAATAGAGTGATGGAGAGATCAAAAACACTATGAACTGCACTTCTATTCCAGCCTGTCTAAAATATCTTTATTTATCAGAAATTAGCCAACAACTATGAAATCTTAGCTAAGTAACTTATTAAAATTGTTTTGTGACATAAAAATTCATATATTATCTAGAATTGGCATGGTGATGATTGCAGTCATGACCACATGGTGAAAGAGGGTATTTTCCAAGTCAGGAACCAAATCAGCCAGAGCTTAGGATCAGGTTTTGGCCCAAAAATGATTTCCATCCATTCCCTACACAATTAACAATAACAAAATAGTCCAAGTCTGGAACCAAATCAGCCAGAAGCTTAGATCATGTCTATTTTAGCTTTTAATTTATGTATACTAGCACCTTCACAAGAACATCAACACCACCACCCTGGTGGTTTTACAAAATTTAGAGAATTGAAAGAACAAATGATTTTGTAATTTTAAATAAATACCCCGTTACCATTACTTCCAACCATATAAAGTAGTGACAAAGACACCAAGCTATATGTTTTGTCATATCATATAAACCACATATACATCTAACCCATACGCATGTATAAAAAGTTGAATATCCTGAAATCCAGCATTCAATACATTGCATCTAGAAATATCTACTTTAAATTGTACCAATCTAGCTATCACAGCCAAGCAACCACACTCATGACCACCAGTTCGAACAGGGCAAAGCCTTTCACATGCATCCTTGAAAGCTCTTTTCCATAAATCAACAGAAAAACTTCCCTGATCTGGATCACCCACACGGGGTCTTCTTTCATCTACTTTCTTAGAATTAGAGCTCTTTGCAGCTGCAGACTGCATGTATGGTGTAAGAGTCTGGGGAGCAAGCATAAAAAAATATCAGGAAAATGAAAAAGCGCTTTTAGTTTCAAATCAAAGTTTTCAGAGTGGAGATAAAGAAGCAGAATAATAAGAAGAAATAGAAGGAGAATATGAATGGTTAGGATTCAACCTGCCACCAGACAGACTCAACAATTCGAGAGAATATCCATGCTTCAACCTTTTCTAATGCAATTAAAAATGTTTTTGGATCCTCCCAGCTATGAAATTGTTTTTCTTTGTCTTTTTCTTCTTCATGAAGAGTGTTGCCAACCGCATCACATTCACTGTTGATGCATGAACCATCACCAAAGGGTATATTTTCAACTTCCTTGCTCACAATTGCTCTCAGCAATAATAAATTTGAGAACCAAAATGTCAACCTATTCATGGTTAAGAAACATTAAGTTAAGAAATATTATAAAATAAATGATTGTAGTGAGAAGTATCCACAGGTCTTTTTGAAACTGATGTTAAATAAATCAAATTTCATTAGATATACAACAATCACTTACTCTGCTGGAGTTGGATACATTAATCAAACAATGCCATTGCATTTAAGAAAAAGCCAAATTTTCAGTTAACTGACAAAAATTCCATTTACCATCTTAGATCAATGTCTTCTGTAGTTATTTGTGCTAATGTTTTCTTCCTCTACCTATTCTAAATTTTGTGTTAAAAATATAAGAGATATCTGAAGATATTATCTTAGAATACTTTAGAGTATCATAGATGATATCTTAGAATTTATTCTTATCTTATATTTTGGTTTGTTTCCTTATTTAACCAGTATCTTTAAACTATAGGGATATCTGATTAGAATCATATTTATTAGAATATGATTTATAGACATATAATATCCTGTATATAGGAATGAAATCTTCTATAGTTTTTTGTATTTATTATTATAAATTTTTAATTAGTTAATACAGAATGGACTTTGTTCTGTAGTCCATACACAATTTCTAGAATCTCTTCCATCTTTTTTCCCCCCTTTTTAAACATGGTAATGGAACAGTACCATCCTCATGACATGCTATGTGCCTATTTTGCTATTGAGTTCCTAAAAGCATAAAAGGTAGAACTCCATTCAGTTACCTCTTCCGCCTTGTCTATTGTTTCCAGCATGACTATCTAATTAGCCACCTCTTTCACCTTGTCTACTGTGTCCAGCATGGACTATCACTTTTACATTAAGTCCTAATTTGATTTGTCACTCTAGCTCGAAGTTTCTTTGACCGTGTAGACTTTTCCATTGACACACCCTATGCACAGGCCTCGGTTTTATCCCAAATATATGGGCTTGGTTGTCCAGATCCACAGGTCTCAACTTTGTCCTAGATACTCTGGTCCCAGTTTTTTCTCAATTGCATTGGCCTCATATATGTCCTAGAAGCACTAATCTGGCCCCGCCTTCGCCTATATATGCACTGACCTTGTTTCTATCCCAAAAGTTATTATCAAACTTAGTTTACAGTTTAAAATTTGTGGGTTTCTAATAATAATAGTTTGAAGCTTCCAAATGTAGTTTTGGGAAGGACTTGCTTTTCTTGCCATGAATTGTTTACCAGGCTCATGATCATTCCAGCTATCTGGCTAAGCAATTTTTCTTTCCAACTTCTCCAACATCTGAGTTTCTTTTCCAACTATTGTCTTAGGCGGAGCTTAATTTTTATGTTTTCAATTTTTAATTTGTGGGTATTTGAATTATTTTCTCGTAACAAACTAAAGCTATGCAAGCTTCAAATTGAGGGAGTGTTAGAAATATCTTAAGATACTATCTTAGAAATATAAGAAATATCCCTTGGATTTTTTTTTATATTCTGATACATTTCCTTGTTTAATTAGAATCTTTATAATAATAGGAACATTTTATTAGAATATTATTTATAGGCATGATCTGTATTTATATAAGATGAACTCTATTGTGGATTTCATACACACAATTTCTCACTGTGCAAGTCATCTTAGGCTATGTTTTTTTCCAAAATTTTTGCACTACTTTTAGATTCATAAAACAAGATCTTCAGTTATTCCTGAACATTTTATGTTATTTATAGTTAAGAAAATTATGAAATCAAGTTTTGTATACCTTGGAACATCATTTCCACATGCTTTTGAAACCAAAACAAATCCCGAGACAGCACTCTGGGCTGCACTAGCTATTGTAGCAGGGGACCCAACTCTACAAGCATGGAAATAGAATCTAGAAAGGCGCCGAGCAGGTGCATGGACCTTGTTTGATGAGCTACCATGTTCAGCAATAACTGAGTACATTGAAACTTCAAGAGCAGCAGCTTCCCTCAGCTCTTCTCGAAGCATTTCAACTTCGGCCTTCAATTCAGTTTTATTGCTAAGAAAGCTGCCACTCGTATTAATGTCTTCATGGCAAGCAGTACCAACATATACATCATTCATAGTACTAATTTCCTCTGCCTGATTATGGGTCTGATTGCTGATTTGCTCACAGTTCTCAGCAGATTGTAGAGGAATTTTATCATTCATCAATCTTGGGTGTTGTGGTTTCTCGTTTAGAAGAGCAGTACTATTTAAATCCCCTTTCTTCCTAGAATCATTAGGAAAATTATTGAGCTCATTCTCCAAAGGTTCATTCCTCTCAGTAAACTGTGTTTGTCCTTTTCCATGTGGTTTCTCGTTTAACCGAGAAGTACTCTTTAAATTCTCTTTCTTCATAGAATCATCATTGGAAAAGTTATTGAGCTCATTTTCTAAAGGTTCATTCCTCTCCGTAAACAGTGTTTGTCCTTTCCCATGCGGTTTCTCGTTTAAAAGAGAAGTACTATTTAAATTCTCTTTCTTCATAGAATCATCATTGGAAAAGTTATTGAGCTCATTTTCTAAAGGTTCATTCCTCTCCGTAAACTGTGTTTGTCCTTTCCCACGTGGTTTCTCGTTTAAAAGAGAAGTACTGTTTAAATTCTCTTTCTTCATAGAATCATCATTGGAAAAGTTATTGAACTCATTTTCTAAAGGTTCATCCCTCTCAGTAAACTGTGTTTGTCCTTTCCCATGTTGTTTCTCGTTTAAAAGAGAAGTACTATTTAAATTCCCTTTCTTCGTAGAATCATCATTGGAAAACCTATTGAGCTCATTTTCTAAGAGTTCATTCCTCTCGATAAACAATCTTTCTTTTTCCCCATGTAGTTTCTCATTTGGAAGAATAGTACTATTTAAATTCCCTTTCTTCGTAGAATCATCATTGGAAAACCTATTGAGCTCATTTTCTAAGAGTTCATTCCTCTCGATAAACAATCTTTCTTTTTCCCCATGTAGTTTCTCGTTTGGAAGAGTAGTACTATTTAAATTCCCTTTCTTCGTAGAATCATCATTGGAAAAGTTATTGAGCTCATTTTCTAAAGGTTCATTCCTCTCAGTAAACTGTCTTTCTTTTTTCCCATGTAGTTTCTCGTTTGGAAGAGTAGTACTATTTAAATTCCCTTTCTTCGTAGAATCATCATTGGAAAATTTATTGAGCTCATTTTCCAAAGGTTCATTCTTCTCAGTAAATTGTGTTTGTCCTTTCCCATGTGGTTTCTCGTTTAAAACAGAAGTACTATTTAAATTCCCTTTCTTCATAGAATCATCAATTGAAAAATGACTGAGCTCATTTTCCAAAGGTTCATTCTTCTCAGTAAATTGTGTTTGTCCTTTCCCATGTAGTTTCTCGTTTGGAAGAATAGTACTATTTAAATACCCTTTCTTCGTAAAATCATCATTGGAAAAGTTATTGAGCTCATTTTCTAAAGGTTCATTCCTATCAGTAAAAGTAAACTGTGTTTGTCCTTCCCCATGTGGTTTCTCGTTTAAAAGAGAAGTACTATTTAAACTTCCTTTCTTCATAGAATCATCATTGGAAAATTTATTGAGCTCATTTTCTAAAGGTTCATTCCTCTTTGTAAACTGTGTTTGTCCTTTCCCATGTGGTTTCTCGTTTAAAAGAGAAGTACTATTTAAATTCCCTTTCTTCGTAGAATCATCAATGGAAAAATTATTGAGCTCATTTTCTAAAGCTTCATTCCTCTCAGTAAACTGTCTTTCTTTTTTCCCATGTAGTTTCTCATTTGGAAGAGTAGTACTATTTAAATTCCCTTTCTTCATAGAATCATCATTGGAAAATTTATTGAGCCCATCTTCTAAAGGTTCATTCCTCTCTGTAAACTGTTTTTGTCCTTTCCCATGCAGTTTCTCATTTCTAAGAGCAGTACTATATAAATGCCTTTTCATCGTAGGATCATCATTGGAAACATTATTGAGCTCATTTTCTAAAGGTTCATTCTTCTCATTAAGCTGCTTTTGTCCTCTCCCATGTGGTTTCTCGTTTAGAAGAGTAGTATTATTTAAATTCCCTTTCTTCGTAGAATCATCATTGGAAAACCTATTGAGCTCATTTTCTAAGAGTTCATTCCTCTCGAGAAACTGTTTTTGTTCTATTCTTTGCTCCTCCATTTTCTCTTTGTCCTCCATAACCCCAGTGTCCGAAGCACAGCTAACTTTCTCTAGAGCATCTTTATTTAGTCTCTCATCTCTTGTGTCATCTTCTTGAATCACGCTACTCTCTTGCGTTACTTGAAATTCGAAAGGTCTTTCAAAGTTTGGTTGCATACTTGACGAAATGCGTGAAGAAGAAGATTGTTGAATGCTTTCTTGAATTTCAGAAATCGCATTAGAAAGTTCGACAGTTTCCTCAGAAATTTTAGGCAATGAAGGGCTGCCATCAGCAGCATTTCCCATGTCTGAGCCAAGAATTGTAGACGAAGGGGGAGATTTAATGCCATTGTGTGTGGGTGCTTGACTCTCTGAGTTTCCAACTAAGCTAGAAGTAGTACTTTCTGCAGGCTGAACAAATTCTCCATGAGTTCCTTCTGTTCCTCCTCCGCTGATTTTGATACTGCCTGAAATCAAATGGCAACAGGCTGTTAATATGGCAGAACTAGACAATTGTTTAGCTATATCGATTATTATTGGTCTAGAGATCAGATAATCAATAGAAAAACTGTCACCAGTAATGCATCTGTATAGTTCTATCTAGTTCTTTCACTATAGGTATGTTTCAATAAACTTCTCCAAGAACACTTATAGAATACCGAATAAGAAACAAAAGTAAAATAAATTTCTCTAAACTAAAATTAACTTACGCATATGTTTAAAATAAGCTATTAGAGAAGCTAATATGATAGATCTATTACAATTAATTTAGCCTTAAGTTAATTTTAGCTATCAAAGAAAGTATATTTAATTTTTCCTTATTATTTTCTTCTCCTATAAGTGTTTACAAAGAAGTTACCCAAAAAGACCCTATCTATCTGATTAACATTTAAAAAGGATTACATGTCAATACATTTAGAGTTCAAACATTTGATCATTTTTTGTTGGGCTAAATTAACAATTAAAAACCAACCATAGAGGTAATTGATATACAAAATTAGTTTCATAATGTCATCTGATATCCTGAATATAGTATGATCAAAACAACATGAATTGCAGCAGCACACTGCATTTTGCATTCCAGTTAACAATTAAACGCAATGACCATGTGGATGTATGTGATTAATGTATGGCATACCAAAAGTAAAGAGGAATACAATATATTAATAACACAACAAATAGTTAAGCATCATAGCGGTCTTTTATTGGGCAAAATCCAGCTCAATAAGGTCTAAGCAGGAATGAAATTAATTACTACCAAATCATAACAATAACTTGATAATATCCATACCCTTTGAAAAAGGGGGTGATGTTTGAAATATTTGCATTAAGCACAATTCGAAGATAAAAACTTAAGTACTTTTTCATTTAGAGGGGACAAACCTCCAGTAGTCTTGGAATCAGATCTGATAGTTTGGAAGGTATTTGAATGGAACTCATCATTATCATCATCAGTAAAAGAGACAATTTCAACATCGTCGTCATCTTTTAGTGACTGTGATACCGATTCACTTCCTTCCTTGTCTAGTGACAACCCTTTTGACAGGCTGCTGCTTGGTGATGAGCTAGAACATTCTGTATCAAATGGCTGAATACTAATATAAAGAAATGGCTGTGAAGAATTCTTGGAGCTCTTCTTGCAGTTCAATACAATGCTTAAGGCTTTAGTTTCCTTAATAATCCCAAAATCTGCAAAGTTTACCGTGGCTGATCCCAATAGTTGACTCTTTGTTGTCTTGTCATACAAGCTAAACTCCAAGTAGTTCTTCTGAAAACTTTCACGGTGTTTGCTTTTCTTGGATGCTTCTCGCCACATAAGAACTGAAAGCCTAAAAGATTCATTAAATTGGATCTTTCCGATGCCAGCAGTGGATGCTAGAGACCCAGAAATTTGATCACCGTTTTCCCATTGCAGTAATACCGTTTGCACAGATCTCAGTGATTGTGAAGGAGGCCAAGGATTGATCTCCTGAACATGGATTGTGTAGTGAACTTGGACTGAGACAGTTTTTCTACTCTTTGATCTTATTCCCAGTACCATCTTCACAAAATAATAATACCACTGCTACTCTGGGGAGTTATGCTGACTCACTCTAAATGATGAACCTAAACACAACAAAAATTAGAAAAAAATGAGATGTTCCAAAACATTCTAGAGATATTTACCTGAAAGAGAACCCAACAAAGGAGCAAACAACACATGATGCCAGGAACAAAACACATTGCTAAAGCCAATACGCAATGCTGATTGAAGATATATTCCTTAACACTCCCAAACAAGAAAAAAAAAAAATTTTTGTAAAACAAATTTTAATTTTTCTTTTCTTTATAAAAAAAAAAAAAAAAAAATAAAAAATTAAAAAAAAAAATAAAAATTAAAAGTATAAAAAAAATAAAAAAAAAATTAACTCTTTCTTAGATAAAATTTAAAATTATTAAATTTTAACTAATCTAATTATTGTCGTAAATTTTTTAAT
>Ga0123341_1002317_pt1 | contig 15562 bp, 8 predicted proteins | sample Turbeapinknodule_FD_89959 | JGI IMG/M metagenome (GOLD analysis project Ga0123341, IMG submission 89959) | Root nodule microbial communities of legume samples collected from Mexico - Turtle bean Mexico pink nodule | ecosystem: Host-associated > Plants > Roots > Nodule | place: Mexico: Nepantla... | reverse complement strand
ATATCTATCTTTATATATATATATATATATATATATATATATATATGAGAATGAACAAACTTTTAAGATTACCTTACTTTGTCTAAATCAATCTTGCTATTCACAGTCACTAATTTTATACAAGGTGGTTTAATTTAACTAATTTTATTCATTGTAAATTAGTAAATTTTATAAGAGTAAAAATTTGATTTTGTGCTGACTGGTTAATCTTTTATCATGGACATAAATAATACTTAATGCGAATCAATGCTGATTGTATTAGCCAAATTTGCATAATGCGTGTTTGATAAAGTTGAATGCAAAATTGGACCAAAATTATAGGACTTTAACTAAAATGCATTAATATCTTATATAATTCAATCATTTATTATGATCTTATCCGATTCAAACTAAATAAAAATACAGGTGGTCTTTGAAAATAATTTAGAATACACTGATAATTTATTTTTATAATATTAAATTATAAATTACTAAGTATGATAAATTGTTGATTTTTATAACAATTAATCATTATATATAAAATATTTTATAGTTAGTTAATAGTATTAAGAAATCTATAAACTGAAATCAAACATATTTTCCCAACTTTAGTTAGTTCAAATTTAATTATCCAATCTACACTAGGAATTTAGAATTTAGAAGTATAAGCTCCCTTTGGAGAATCATCTAAAAAATCTAAAATGAAATTTAAAAAGTTTTAGATTGAGAGAAACAAAAAGTTAAAATTAAGCGAACTTGTAAATGCTTTATAATTAAAGTAATAAAAGAACTTTTTATATAAATATATTTCTAAAATAAAATCTTGAAAATAATTTAATGTAAGAATTAGTTTTTAAAAATATAAAATAAAATTAAAATAAATTTTAATCTGGCTCTAAGATAATTGCACGACTTGTAATTGTTGAGACAATTTAGCCATTTGTGTAGTTAATGTCTTAATCTATTGTGTTAGAATTTTATTCTGAGCCAAAAGTGCATATGAAGTATTCAACACTAACAACCCTTTCTTTTGAATACCTTGTCTATCATGTTGGGCTTGATAATCAGTTGATGTCAATGCATAAATAATCTTTGTCGCTTGTTCTACATCAACAACCATTATTGTGCCATCAATTGCAACATCTAGGACCACCTTAGTGTTAGATCTGAGACCATTAAGAAATATGCTCAATTGAACAATATCTTCAAACCCATGATTTGGGCATTTTCCCAACATCATTTTGAATCTCTCTCATGTCTCACAAAAAGGTTCATCTACTCATTGTCCGAACATAGAGATTTCAGACTTTGTTTTGATGTAGCGAGAGATTGGAAAACATCTTTGCAAAAATTTTTCCTCTACATCCTTCCAGTTAGCGAGACTCTGATTTGGAAATGATTTGAGTAATTCTTTAGCCTTCCCTACCAATGAAAAAGAAAAAAAATGTATAATTTTTTTCAATATCACCTGATTGAAAGCCTATTGTTCCCACCAATTCATAAAATGTAGCCAAATGTGTATATCGATCCTCATGATCCATTGCTATAAATTGATGGGTACTAATGAGACTAAGGAAAAAGGGTTTCATCTCCAAGACCCTGGAGGTAGCAGGTATTGCAATACTAGAAAAATGCCTTGGCCCCTGAAGCATGGCATAATCTCCAAGTGTTCTCCTAGGAGGTGGTAGTTGCTCTTTTTCCATGTTGCTTTCATCCTGAAAAATATTAGTGGGAAAAAAAGAAGTGAGTGAGGGTTCCTCTCTAGTGTCTCCTTTGTTGAAAATGGTGATTTGATGTCTTCATATTTAAGTGGAAAGCTTGAAGACCCTGTTAATGTGTGTGTTGTTTAGTTGTTTGAAACTTGTTAATTCACTCCTTAAGATGATCCAAGGTTAATTGAATCTTTACCTTTTTTAATAGATGGGATTTCTAAAAGGGTGTGAAATTTCAACCAGTTGAAATATTGATTCAACCTGTTGTTTGACACTTAGTGGTTTTTAAAATGGCTTGGAAAATCTTAGCTTTGTTTTGGCTTTGTTGTCAAACAGATTCAACCGGTTATTTCGATAAATCAACTGGTTATTTTTGTGAAAACCTTAACAAAATTCTGTTAAGTGGTTTTAATCTCTTTTAAATGATTCCAACATCTTTTATTTTTGATTTAACTGATTTGACCATTTGATTGGAGTATAAAAAGGTTGTTATACACTCATTTGCATTAACTAAGTAAGAAAGATTAATCAAAACAATTTTCAAGATATCAAAAGCTTTGGATCATCTTAAGTGTGTGGAATACGATTGGGTTTTGTACTTCTGATAAGCTTTGAGTTACCTAGGTGTATTTTATTCCCTTCTTCCTTGAACATTGTATTTCTGTATTGGAGTGTTGTGTAGTTTCAGAAGGTTGTTTTGGAAACTGTGTTGGTTTGCCAAAGAGTGGTGTGTGTTCTTGAGGGGTTCAAGATCATCACTTTTGGTGTGTGTTTTGTAATCTAGGTTTGATTACATAGTGAATTCTCAGTGGTTAGCTGAGAACTGAATGTAGGTCTTGGTTAAGAGTGAACCAGTTTAAACATCTTGTGTGAATCTCTCTATCCCTACACTCATTAAACTATTTTAATATTGTTTTTCAAATCTGCTGGTATAAACAAGCAATTGTTTCGTGAAAACAATGGTTGATTTTCTGAAATCAAACTTAAAAACAATTTTCTTTTGGTTGAACAAAATTTTTCAATTGATTGATTCTTCATAACTTTTCACTCTAGCTTCAATCTTTGCAAAAATCATTCAAAAACAACCCCTAGGCCACTTACCATTTTATGGTCAATGGTAAGTGGCCTAGGGGTTCGAATGCTTCTTTCATCTGTTTGATTCCTAAGAATGATAATCCACAACAACTTAATTATTATAGACCGATATCGTTGGTAGAGTGTGTGTATAAAACAATTTCGAAGATTTTGGCTATCAGGTTGAAAAAAATGATAGTAAAGTTATTGACGTTAGGAAATCTGCCTTTCTTCAAGGAAGCGGGTTATTGAATAATATTATGGTAGCCAATGAAACCTTAGAAGAGTTGAAGAGGAAGAAGAAAAGTTGTGTGTTTTTTAAGGTAGATTATGAGAAGGCATATGACTCTCTGAGGTGGGATTTTATATATTATATGCTAGGAAGGCTTGGCTTTAGTGAAAAGTGGATTTCTTGGATTAAAGCTTGCTTGGAATCAGCGTCGATGTCAATTCTTGTAAACGGGAGTCCTACTAAGGAATTTATTCCAAAGAAAGGGCTGAGGCAAGGTGATCTGTTAGCTTCATTCTTGTTTCTTATAGCGGCTGAAGGGTTGGCCAGGGTATCTAGGACTGTAGTTCATCTTTCTCACTCTTTTGTTTTTTGATTAACATGACAATATTGTGTCATTTGATTGATATTGATGCCCGTATAAAAATCATTTATATCAATTTCTCGCATATAAAATTTTGAAGATGCTTCTTAAATATCGATTCCTCGCATATTTATAAAAACAACATATTGTAGTTATCATTTTAGCTTGTTTCTAGCCTTTTTTGAAGGAAATTTGACCTAGTTTCTAAAAGAACAAGCCTAGGATGCGGTTTTAACTTAGTCAAACCCTAAAGGCGGCCCCTCACACATTTACCACCCTACCCTTGCCCTTCTTTCCCACCAAGGCTCCCATTCCTATAAATAGGGTGCCTTAATCCATTTATTTTCATGTTGAAATTTATAGAAGAAAGGAAACTCTACACAATTTGTGAGAGATTTGTGAGCTCTTTGCTTAGGTCTTATCTTGTGAGAGTGAGGCTCTTCAAGTGGCGACCTTCCACACTTATCTTGGGAAATCCACATTCCAAGTGGCGTGTTCTCCTCTTTGCCATCTCCATAAGCTTTCTCTATTCCACCTCTTCTTCCATTTTCCATTACTCCATTTATCTTTGTGTGTTTATGTTCTTATTTGCTTCCACTGTCAATTCGAAATTTCATATTCTTTGTGTCTCCTTCAATATTATATTCTTTATGTTCCTTTCCATGTTCAATTAATTTTCGCCTTTCATCATCAATCACCATATAATTGTCATTTTTCTCTTTGCCCTTGTGACGTGAACCTTCACACTTACTTAACCACTTGGTTAAGTTCGTGTACCCAGTGGAAATATTCTTAGGGTTCTCACCATATTATTTCTAAAATCTCAATCATAAGTAAAGTGTCATCATCTAAAATGAACAACTCTAAATTCAACTCACATCAAAAGAAGACTTTTGCACAAGCCTTAAATAATGCATGTGATATCCTCTTTCACAATTGTCTTCTCCTTACATCAAGAGAGATTTGATATCTGTTCAGATTGATGAAGATGTGTATCTTGCAGATCTTGAAGATTGTAGAAATCACCTTCATGGAAGAGTAATACTATTCAAAGGTGACAAACCTCTTACTCATATGGACGTGTGCAAAAAAACTTGATTTTGCTTGGAAATCTCTAGGATCTTAGAGAGTTATTCCTTTGGGAAAAGAATTTTATGAATTTTCTTTTTCTTCCTTTGAAGACATGAGAATACTCCTAGAAGGGGATCTTGGAATCTTAATCTCTGTATCTCGAGAGTCTTTGCTTGGACTAAAGACTCTATGTCATCTTCCATGAAGCTCATCAAACCTCAATGTTAGGTCAAAATCCATGGTCTTCCTATGAAATATTGGCAACCAAAAGCATTTTTCTTTATAGCGAGAGACATTGGTACACCATGAATAAATCTAGAGGTTTTTTTGCTAGAGTGCTAGTTGATATAATATGCTATCTGTTTTGCCTAATCAAATTTTGGTGGAAAGACATGGTTTTTATTTTATTGCTGATATTGAATTTGAGAAGTTTCCTCCATTTTGCTCTTCATGCAAAATGATAGGGGCATGATATTTATAAATGCACACGACATCCTAATAACCTCAATAACATGACCAAACTGCCTACTCATTTTGTCAAAACCTGTTGTACAATATAAACTTGTGATTGTCCGAACCAAAGAAACTAATGATGTCACAGAGAAATAGAATTCCATTATAGAGGTACAAATATATTATGTACTCGTTAGTAATGCTATTGATCTTGATACCCTTGTTGAAATTGTTGTTATCCAGGTAAAGAACATATCTCTTGTAGGTCAAAAGTTTAAGAAACCTATTGAAGATGTATGGGCTGGTTCAGGATATCAGGATGATATTTTTGCTAATATGCTATCTTTGAAAGACGTATATTAATATGATGATTTGCTACGAAAAAAAGGAACTCCTTGCCTCTTAAAAATTTTGGTATTTTAGATGGGTACTCTCATCTAATCTCAAATATGCAATTTCTAAATCCGTTTCTTAAGATTTAGTCTTATAAAATTGTTTTGAATCTCTTTTAGGTGATGAACAAGAGGTTCAAGAGTCATGCCCGACCATCTTGCCAGCAAATACAGTTGAATCTACCTGGCTGGTATTTTCTTAGAAGAATCCATTAAGTGAAGATGATGAATTAGTTCAAACCTCCAAGAGACTAAGACGTCCTCTTATAAAGCTGAAGTCAGAGTCAATAAGATGACCTAAAACACAGGTCAACCCAAGAAAAAATAATGGTCGTGACGTTCAACAATATCATAGGATTTTATTATCATTGTCGAATGCAAACGAGGATCCATCTAATTGGATTTTTGGAATTTCAATCGTTCTTTTTTGTTGTTATCTTTTGGAGAGCTACGTATTAGAGAAAGTTCTTTTGTTTGCATTCTTATCTTTATTTTATTTTTATTTAAACTCTCAACATAGGTCCTTAGGCTATTCATGAGAGTTTCTTTATTTTATATTTTTGTATGTATTTAGTCTAGTTCTTCCATATTTTTATTTTATTTTATACTATTTTTAATGTGATAATACATGTGGTGTAACATGAGTTTTATTAAAATAAAAAGATACACTATTGATACACAGTAATCCATCACGTTGAAAAAGTTTGCTATGATAAGATAGTGATATACCTAGAAATGACATAACAAATCTGTACATCAATTTTCCTTGTACCAACTTGATAAATATTTATGTTTTCATCAATGAGGTAAACGTTGATACTCACAACAATTTATGTTGAAAGTTTACTATAATAAGAGAGTAATAGAAAATAAAAAAGAGAAGTGTGTCAAAATAACTAATATCACACATAATTGTAAATAATAATGTTACATTCCAACCTTAATTTATTTACTAGAAATTTTCTTAACTTTCATTCCATCTTAGGATAAGTGTGCTTGGATACAAATTTGATTTTAGACGATGATAATTAATTTTAGTTAAAATTGATTTTGAAAGAAAGTGATTTATAATTAAACATACTTTATCAATTGTGATTTTAATAAAATTAAAGTTTTTTTTCTATAACTTTATCAAATTAATTTTACGTATAAAATAATTAACATTTTAGCAGAAATGAATCGTTAATAAAGTTGAAAGATCAATAAAATAGTGATTAAAAAATTACTTTTGAATGTAATTATTAAAGTGCATTTGAATAATATAAATAAAAGAAAACTAAAAAAATCAAATTTAACCCAAAAAAATAATTCAGATCATGTTTGAATTAAAATTGAGAATATATTTTAATGTGTTCCATACACATTTCAAACTCGAAAGTAAAAAGAAATTAGAAGAAATAAATTATTATTAAACGATTTTTAAATTCACCTCTAAATATAGTTTTTGTTTTTATTAAAGTAACATATATCTCACGGTGGAGAGACAAATATTTTGATGAAGTCAAGTACTAGTTAAGGGAGAAATTCTCATTTTCATTAAATTGCAAGATAAAAAAGTATAGATAAAATAAGTAGCTAATATGAAAAAAATATTATTCTTCACTTATATTTTTTAACTCGTTCTTATATTTTTAACAAAAAATTAATGATATTTTTTTGGTACAAAATGAGTAATATTTATTAAACAGGGTTTTGTTTATAAATTTTTAAAACTAATTATAATAAATCTTTCAACATATTCCATTTAGAGATTTATTTTAAAATTCAATAAATTTGTATATATTTTGAAAATAAATTATCTGTTGATGTATTCTTAAATTAAAAACAAAAAGTAACTTCGCAAAAACTATTATTGTGTGTTTAGTTTGATGTTTGAAAAGAATGTTAAAAATAAGCTATTTAAAATAATTACAATTTCAACAAGAATCATAAATCTGCCTTTTGATTTAATCAATTGAAACCAAACCTGCATTACATTATTAGAACTTTTTTTAAAAAATATCTATAAAAATTTACACAATTTGAATTTTCTACAGATTTTTTTATAATATTTATAAAATTTTACGAATATAAAAAAATTCCCAATTTTTTTATTAGTGGATAAATATTAATATACAATATAATAATCTATCTAAATATTACTATTATTATTATATCTTACACTAAATTTCCGTTTTGCATGCTAGAAAACGGAGGCCAGTGATAAATTGACACGTGGAGGGTCCACTTTAAGGTATCTGACGACGTTCTTGCTCTGCTCTACTTAAGTTAATACAATGAAAAAATTACAGATTTTTTCTTAATAACAACACACACCTACGACAGCTGTCGCGACGCGCCCGTGAGGAACACGCGAGTTCCGAACATGGCGGAGGCAAACAGCGCGTGTTGGTGACGCGAAGCAGGCACGACTGGGAGAATTGTTTTTTCCAAAAATAGCTTAACCGAGTAAAGCACGATAAAAAGAAACTTGTATGAAACAGGAAACTGAGACCAACCCTAAGCTGCACTCCATTTTATGGTGGAGATTGGAAGAAGATAAAAGAGAAAAGAAAAAAGAGAACATTTGAGGATGAAAATGCTTTGTAAAGAGAGATAAACACTTACAACTATAGTGGTGTTGTTTGCTTTCTTATCTTTCTCTCTCTCTTAATTTTTCCTCTCTCTAGGGTTCCAAGTTTTGAACTTCAGAACTCTCTTGTTTTTCACAAATTTGGCTGCACTTGGGTACTGACCCAGAAAAGAAGGTTCAACAGGTACCTAAGAGAAGGAAGAGGTGGAAAAAAATAGAAACTGTACGTATGAAAGAAGAAATAAACCAATAAATAAGAAAAGGGTAAATTTTGAATAAGAGTGGGGAATAGAATAACACAACAATAGTATTAATATTGATAACAATTAAGTGGGAAAAATATGGGGAGGGGAAGAGTGGAACTCAAAAGGATAGAGAACAAGATAAACAGGCAGGTAACGTTTGCAAAGAGGAGAAATGGCCTTCTCAAGAAAGCCTATGAGCTTTCTGTTCTCTGTGATGCTGAGGTTGCCCTTATCATCTTTTCCACCCGTGGCAAGCTTTATGAATTTTGCAGCAGTTCAAGGTATGTGTTTCTGCGTTTTTGCACTCATTCTTATCTCAAATTTATGTTTGTATGTGCAAATATCTATACTAGATTGTTTATGTTTGAGATAATTAGTATTTTCTTATTTACTTTTCCTTGTTTTTTTATATTCCATCATAACTGCTTGAATCTTATTCTTAGTGTGTGAGTTTGCTGATTCTGTGAGTTCTACTGGCCTGAGAAGAACTTTCATGTTTCTCTTTCCTACTTTTTTTTATCTCTTTCCAATGAGGCTGGTGTTGGAGGAATTAATCAATCTTTGAACTTTGGTTTGGTCTTTTGAATGCAAGGTTGTGAGATCTGGTGATGTAGTTCATGATCTGAGAAATAAGTGATGTTTTGTTTTCCTGTACGGAAAATTTTTTGGTGGATTTTGTAGATGGATGGTTTACCTTTCCTTTTATGTTTTCTCTTACCCCTCATGCTTTGAGGGGTTTCTTCTTAATTGAATGTGATTTCTTTTCCTGCTTGGACTCTTTCTACAAACTAAGAAGGCATAGATCTGTGTTTTTTCATATTAAGCTGATTTTGTTTGTTTTGTTTGTTTTTCCTTAAAAAAGTTTGGTTATATCTATGTATGTGAGCTGCTGACCAAGATGTATTGGCAGCAGTACTTGATTGTCCTGAAATGAAGTTCTATGACAACTTGAACACATCTTAAGTCCAATGAAACAAGGACAGAATGTAAGCATCCAGTGTGCTGCACCAAAAACAAATAAACACTATATCTTCACTCTAAAACAAATAGTTGGACATTGGAAAGCAATAAAGGGTGTTTTATTTCATCACCTTACTACTGTTTATCAGTGTACGGAACCTTTTCCCTGAATTTGCTGTATTTAATAGATATTTCTTTTTCTTATAAAGGGAAACATTATTATTATTATTATATCTATCTAACCATATATATATATATATGTATATTTATTATATAATGTGATTTTAGTATTTTCCATGTAAAATTTTTATTTTCTTTTCTGCACTTTTTATTTTAATTAATTATACTTTCTTCTCTACCCCTTTAATTATTTTTTTTTCTTTTTTTTTTTTTCTGTGTCATCGTACAGATTTGTATTATACCTTACTATTATAAAAGCCAAGTACTTCACTAATGAATTTATTAGCACTGAAAATTGATAGGACAAATATGAGGTTATGAGTCTATCTCATTGAGGTTGGATGGCGAGAAAGTTTGTTATGCTGAATATTTATGACAGTAAAGTATGGGGAGAAAGTTTGCTATGGTGAACATTTAATGACAGTAAATTAAACCATGTTATTTTTTTTTACTTCTCTTAATTTTTGTTGATTTCTCTGTCCTCTAGTGGCGAATTAGACATTAAGAATGATTTTCTATTGAAATAAATTCTTACACCTAGGTGTTCTTTCTCATAGTATTATATAATTTATATTATATAAGGACAACTGCACAACAGACTGATTTTAAAGGCTATTTTGTCAGCAAATGTGATTATATTGCTTGATTGCTATTGAAGAATTCAGATCTGTGTCTCAACTTAAGTTGTTGTATAAGTAATGCTATTTATGCTTTTATTAAGTTTTGACACAACCCCATGCACACATGTGTTTTTCATTAAGAAGTGCAGGTGCATGCATGAATTTGGGTTTAACTGTAACTACAAGGTGTAAATATAGTTCTTCATGTCTAGGGCTTTGAAGGTATATTTTCTCTTGTTTTAGCATGTTGACCATTAAAATGAGTAAATTATATAAAAAATACATGAGCTATAATATTTATCTTCTAATTTTTGTAAAGTTGCTCATAGAAGTCTTGTCTTTTTCTTCTAAGTTCTGACCAGTTTGATATGCTAACTTCTCATTGTATTGCTACTAAAGATCAAGTGAATCAATACAGGGAAAATATGCTGAACAAACAGAAACTTTTTATTTTTATTTTTTATCAGCAGATTAAACTCAATTCTAGATACATTTTTTTTTATCTCAGACAGTGGAAATTTTGCAGTGATATTGTTGTGTGAACTTGCATTTTTCTTCAAAATTTGCCCTAGAAATCAAGGTCCTGATATATTAGATAGTAGTATATAGAACAAGTGCTTTACTAGTTCATTAGAGTCATATAGATAGACCATTAATCACCACTCACTTCAACACCAGGCTAATTGTTCCAGGCCATTGCATGTGTGTTTTCTGCAGCCTTATTATATTGCATCTCATTAGCCCCTCTATCAACTATTTGATGTGCTAGTTTAGGAAGCTAGTAAGAAAATTGTAGATTTTTACTTTATAATTTGAAACCATTTTATTTGTTTTTATTCATCTTGGAACGTCAAAGGTAAGTGTGATTTAGATGAATAATATAATATAGTGTGCTATAATTAAATAGTGTTGTATGGCTATTCATACACATTCATCAATTTTACTTGTTCTTCCTTTCTTTCTTCAATCTGCAGCATGCTCAAAACACTTGAAAGGTACCAAAAGTGCAGCTATGGTGCAGTAGAAGTCAGCAAACCTGCCAAAGAGCTTGAGGTATGAAAGTCTTTGTTTAATACTTTTTGTTCCAAAATAACAGCAGTTTAGGCATTAAAAAGGAATATTAAAGTTTTTTATTTTATCAGCAAAGGAATATTAAAGTATTAATCATTTTTTTCTTAATTTGTTTCTAAATATATATTGAGAAAATAAATGAATTCATTACATATAAAAAGTATTGCATTTTTCAAGAAAGAGATTATTTTAGTAAAATTATTTTACTAAATAATATGGTTATTTTTATTCTTAATAGTGTGAAAAAACTTTAAATTACCGTTGTTAATTATAGGATGAAGGTAGTAACATTACAGAAATAACATCTCTTAACATTTTCACTTAGGAAAGCCTTGTTAATTGCAAGAACTTTGATTGGCAACATATGAAAAAATATATTATGTAAATTATGTTTTCCATTAAATATGGCAAGCCACTTTGTTATTCTTCATTTGTCATTTGCTTTTGTAGCAGAGCAGCTATCGTGAGTACTTGAAGCTGAAAGGAAGATTTGAATCTCTTCAGAGGACACAAAGGTAAATTTCATGTGAAAGAATTTTGTAAAACTCCTTTCAAATTAGTACTAAAAAAACCAATAACTTGGCTTTTACCATTTTATTTTTTGTGGGTTAAGGTTTGAGAAAACTTTCTTCCATTCAGTTAGTCATCATTATTAAATTTGTCATAATTTTCAAAAATGGTTTACCATTTGCATCAGTAGCAGTGTTTTCATTAAGACCATGTACTTTGTTCCATGCTGCAGAAACCTTCTAGGTGAAGACTTGGGCCCATTAAATACCAAAGAACTTGAGCAGCTTGAGAGGCAACTAGATTCATCTCTCAAGCAAGTGAGGTCGACAAAGGTAATAAAATATCAGTGTTAATTTTTCAAAAAGTTACACAGAAATTTTATTAATATGATACTTATGCTATTGCATTGGCCCTGGTGTAGTTTTTCTCCATCTTTCTATAGGATATTTTCTATATACAAAGGTATATTTGGGACATGTTATTCATATGGTTGGAAAAGCTAATTGAAGAGTCTGATGTTCCCTTATGGAAAGCTGATTGCTAATTATCTGACTCTATCTGGAACATTACTTTGCAGACTCAATTCATGCTGGACCAGTTAGCTGATCTTCAAAATAAGGTATATAGTGTTAGCATAGTTGTAGAACAAAGAAACTTTATTTTTAGCTAACACTTTCAAGCTATTGTTTGCTTACAGGAACAGATGTTGGTAGAAGCAAACAGAGCTTTAACCATGAAGGTAACATTGAACACTATCCATAAAGTTAATCCTACAACAAGCATGATGGGAAAATAGCATTCCTCTTGCTTCATTCTAGCAAAATAAATTTGTAGAAGATATACATCTGACTTTATGTTGCAAATTTTGCTTACATTCGTTCCTATAAATCCATTTAGAAGTACAACCTTCCATCTCACATCTTGACCAATCAGATTGGAATTGGATATTTGGAAGTTAAAGTGTTCTAGCAAACAATCCTTAGGATTAGTCTAAGAAGTGAATTCACAAATGAATTTCTCCACAAAAAATGATAAAAACCTTGTCAATGATTATGCATTGATATTATTGTTGTTGTTCTGTTGCATAATGTGATTGTGCACTTGTTTTTAATATTTTACAATATGGAAACTCTATTCAGAAGTGTTTAATGAAAGTGGTAACCTTGTATCTTCCACTCACATTAATCTCCTCTAATGATGATTTGGTGCATGACTGCTATGTTGGCAGCTGGATGAAATCAATTCAAGAAACCAGTATAGGCAAACATGGGAAGCTGGCGATCAAAGTATGCCTTATGGTACTCCGAATGCTCATTCTCAAGGCTTCTTCCAGCCTTTGGAATGCAATCCAACATTGCAGATAGGGTAATATATAATCAGTTTCTTGTATTTTTGTGCTGAGGGTGATTTTGAATTCTATTTTAATGCATGTCCCTTGATGCAGTTCCGACTACAGGTACAACCCTGAAGCCTCAGATCAGCTAACTGGGACAACTCAAGCTCAACAAGTGAACGGTTTTATTCCTGGATGGATGCTTTGAGCTAAGCTAAGTATTTAGCTGGCTACATAAATAAAATTAGCAGACACCTAAGGCCAAAGTCAAAATGCCTCTTGGTGTTGGAAATGTGTAAATGCTGCTTGTGCTTCTATTATTTGTTTTGGCATAAAAACAGCAGTGACTGACTTAAAACTATTAAAACTTTAGCCATTGACATTTGGCTTGTAAGAAGGTTACAGTATGTTGAATATCTTTGAAGGACTAGTATTATCTGACTGAATGACCAGTTAATGTCATTTTCCTTTTGCAATCAGTTACTATTCTGACTGCTTTAACTACTGTTTTTGAACTTCTTGCATTCATTGGTGGGAGATTGTACTATGTTATGAGAATTTTGTAAATTTTACTGAGGCTATGACAATGTCACTTGAATTTATTGTGCAAAAAGGAGGAAAAAACTCATTGGAGATATAATCCCTGGCCACATCTCCTCAATTGTAATGTTGATGTCAAATGGTCAATTGATTTTTCCGTTTGATATCTTAACCAGCAACCTTAGAGTTTCGTAGATTATCATTAACTGCATCAGGGATAATATGTAAACAGAAAATCCTTAGAGATGAAGTATTAGGAAGAGATGCTAAAGGGTCTTTCTGCCGCTGGGGCATAAGAAGGAAGCTTGCACTAGGATCTAGCCATTGTTAAGGATTCTGAAGAAAGAAGTTACACAAGTGAAGATCAACTTTAGTAGGTAGAGTGTTTGCTTTGCAATGTTGATCTCTGATAGAATACTACTCCTTTTGAGATTATCATAAGCTCTTTCAATATCCATTTCATATATAGCCATCTTTTGCTTAGAATTCTTTAGTGGACTTGCTGATGAGACAATGACCCTGCATTGTCTTAAGTAGTTGTACTCAAAAGGTGAAATTATGAACAATAATTGGTTTCATTCTATTATCATCGGTTTTGGTTAGTGCCCTGCAGTCAACTGCAGTTGCTCTAAATTGAGTTAGTAAATTCAATTCAACTGTGTATAACACTGGTTCAAGCAGAGATCAGAAAACGTGTACCTTGTAATCTTCTAGACTGTTACAGTGACACTCTTGCATATTTTTTATGAACTTGGAGATTTTATTCTCTATATGAACTGTACCTTGTAATCTCAAAAAATATTTGTTGCAGAATTAATATGCTTCCCAAAAATAATGTGCTGGACTGAATCTTGAAATAATGCCTACTGTAATTTATCCAATCTGACGAAAACAAATCCTCAATGTTTATTGATCAGAACATGAAATTCAGATCTGTTAGTTATCACATAATATTACAAGAGTTACATTAGAAACAAGTATAAAAATATTTATCAGTCAAACCAAATGTAAGTTAAAATAGAAGAAAAGATTTTACAAGTATTACTGGTAGTATCAGATTAATCTAAAGAAAAATCTTAAACACCGACAAACCACATATATATTCTTAAAAAGTAAGTATGTATTATGCAAAATAAACTTAAAATTTTATTGACTACCTCAACAATATTATAGATGTTGCATCTAAGTTTTATCTAAAATAAAAAGTTTATGCAGTATATCAGATTTCAATCTTTTTATCAGTAAATTAGTGATTATGCATCAGCTACTAAGATATTACTGACTGATTTTAGTTGGTCACTAATTAAAGCAGTGATCATTTTGACTGATTTTTCAGTCATTATTTAGTGACAGTGACTTCTATGTAATTTGATTATGCAGTGGGTGGGGGCTGTTAAATTAGCATGGAAGGAAGTGAATTGGGGTGTGGGAAAGGGATGAAAGTGGCAGAAGTGGGAGGGTGGTTGGAGATGTGAAAATGAGAAAATAGAGAGAAGAGGGAATTGAGGACCACAAGAAGTGGTGGCCATGCCTCCACCAGTCATTCATTCTTTTTCTCCCACCACTTGTTTTTGTTTGTCATCTGAACTTCCATTCCTCTGAAAACAATAATCATTTCTAACTTTTTGGGCCAAGGCATCTCACAACCTTCTTATCATGGATTTGATACTCAACTTCAAATGCCATTCTTTTGCCAATCAATTGAACACTTGATTCATTAAGTTGTTCACTGATAGTGTTCATCATTCATTGCTTCTGTGTGTTTGCTTAGTCAATTCTTTTCCAACAATCAGAGAAACACATTCTTTAAACACATGTTATATCATGGATTCAAATTCATTGAAAAACATAAAATTTGACTGGCTTCACTCACTTCTTAAACTAGCTTCACTCATGTTTTTATAAGTTTTTATAAACTCTAAACAAGAATAAAAGAAAAAAAAACATCCAGAAGAATGTCTTAGAGAGTGCATTACTAACACCTTTCTTAATTAGATTATGTGTGTTTCATTGAGTGTTTCAAAATATGAAACTGGGTCACATGAAAAAATCAATATTACATTTTTTTTCTAAAAATATTTTATGTTAGACATGACAAACAAAAAACAAATATCCAAACACATCAAGGTAAAGGTTATGTTAGAGTTTGTTGTACTGTGTTTTCAATGTTGGAAATTATTTTGTAAAATAAACTTGAAGAAATTTTTTCATATGACAATAAGAAAATAATATTTGTTATGTATGTTAACTTGAAAGT
>Ga0123341_1002315_pt1 | contig 15563 bp, 12 predicted proteins | sample Turbeapinknodule_FD_89959 | JGI IMG/M metagenome (GOLD analysis project Ga0123341, IMG submission 89959) | Root nodule microbial communities of legume samples collected from Mexico - Turtle bean Mexico pink nodule | ecosystem: Host-associated > Plants > Roots > Nodule | place: Mexico: Nepantla... | reverse complement strand
ATTTGTAATGAATATTTTATACTATCAATTAAAATTTATCGAAAACTAAAATATCTTAAAATTTGTTCATTAAATAAATAGTGAGATCCATACATTATTAATATTTTGGACAAAATAAAAGGTTTAATGTGATATATTTCTCTTTGACTAAATAGTACTCAGGTCAGGTGATAATACTAAAAGAATGATAAGTGTTCTAAAGTTTCCCTGTAGAAGTTGGGTTAGGTTAAAATGATATTGAGACATCCATTTTCTTGCTTGTTTGCTCCAAACACCTTGGTGTGAGTTGCTTGTAAAGTTGAAAAATCTTCTTTCCCACAAGGCAATGTGATTTTGATCTAAAAAAAAGAGTTCACTCTTTCACAGTTCATTGGCTGAAAGCTCATATTATGGCAGCCACTTTGACATTCCATTGTGGTCTTATTCTCAAGCAGCCATCAATAACATTAATTCCGTGCATGAATTATATGTGTCAACCTTTTTTGACTCGAAACAATGGATGGCTAAATTAGTAGTTCCACCATACAAAAACACGGTGGAAACTGGTAGAAATTATTGTGACCCTTTTACTATAAATGCTCTTGAGTTGATTCGGGTCAAATGCTCAATAATAAGTTTAGAACACTAGGGTTACCAAACATTTTAAAGATTTTGGAGTATATGTTTTTATCCACTTCAAAAAATTGTGACTACACACATAATTGTCTTAATTTGTGTGACTATATTCTTCTTGCAAGGTAGGGGTCAGAACACATTATATATGGGGAAGTGGCTAAAGTCAGCGACACTTCTGAAGTGGGAATTCAACATTATTGGTGACTTGTGTCATGCAATTCCTTCTTGAATGATTGTGAAGGAGAAGACAAGAAAAAAAAAAGTTAACAAGCAACTGGAAAGTGATGAATGAGGTAGATTAGTTACTTTTAAACACAAGACTTTTGTAATATCATGTATTGTGGAAGTTTACTTGCACCTGAGAAAAGTGTATGATAATTGTGTCAAGAAAAAGAAAAGTACTTGATAGTGAGACATATATGTTGGTAATGGGGTACATGTACCTAACCTATCAAAACACAGAAATGGTAATGTATGTGACTTGTGACAATTGAGATTTAGTTCTTTAAGTAACCAAATAGAAAGGCTCATTCTTTTAGCCCCTACCTGGTCACCATCACTTGTTGGATATTTATCAATCAAACACCTTTTTCTTTCAACAAAACCAATAAACAATTTATTTAAATGCCCTTTTCTTCACTATAACATATTGGTGTAATTAGTGACTACTATTTCACAATTTCTTTTTCTTCTAGAGGAGAAGTCAATGGTTGTTTCTTCCTCCAACTCCGTAGTTTGTTCTAGCACTCCTCCATAGGCCAGGTCACATTAAAGATAATTTTGTCCTTAACTTTGAAAATGTATTTTTTTATTTACACAGAAGGTATTTTTAGATCTATAAAATACTTTATAAATTCTATAATCTAAATATATATTTCGAAATTTCATAATGTATTTTTTTTTTATAAAAAAAAAACTCATTCTAAATTATAAAATCAAAAATTATATTAGATTACACATTCTGAAATAAAAACATTAATAAAATAAAAAATATTTTTGATATTTTAAGAAATATAAGATGACACACAAAAACTATAGAAGTGCACAAATAAACAACCGAAGTTAATTTCTAGAATAGTTTTAAAATTCAGACCAGCTCATGGTACATGTGGCCTTTAAGGGAATGCCAAAGTCCGATAAACAAAAAATTCAATGTGAATTCAAAAGTTGACCAACCCATATTCATAAGATGTATAACAATTACTAACCAAAGAGTTGTATATAACATAAACATGCAAATACTTTAGATATATTCAATATAATTTTTTTATAACTTTTAATATTTAGTGTATCGGCTAATATGATTATTATTAACCTACTAGTTTAACCAATTATTGAACAATGTAATATCTCAAATTCAATAACCGATTGGACTTTTAAAATTATTGACTTTATTGTTTAGCAAGTGATTCAACAATCTATTATCTTTACAATTTCAAAAGCCTGTTCGGTTTTTAAAATTTTCAAAATTTGATTATGTTATTGCAACTGATTTTTCTTAATTTGGAACTAGTTAATCTTAATGGCTAAGCATGATTCAAATTTTGTAATGTATCAATGTTTATTTCTGTTTTGTCAATCAAATCTTGTGGAATTGGATTATGCACTAGATTTTGCACAACGTAGTAGCAGAGTTGTTTTAAAAAAATATTACAAATGGAGGATAATGTCTTTTTATAAATATCTAATACATTTCAATTACCAATATTAAAAAAATAGAAAAATTTAAATAATTCAATTTATATTGAGTTGTGTATAATTTCATTGGAATATTATTTTTCATAAATTCTCTCCACCTCAATACTTTCCTTTCACTACTTTCATATTAATTATGAAAAATCGGTTTTAACTTTTTTAAAAATTTTAAATAATCCTAAATAAATTATAATCTCATTTTTTTAAACTTGCATCTGCATATCTTTCTTTCAATCACAACACTTCCATTCATTTTTTCTCCCGTCGCAGTGTTTGTGATAGCAATTCCATTATTTGAGCATGTGATGAGAGTTGACTAGAAAATTTGTTGTATTCAACATTTTTCAGTGCGAAGATTTTTTATTGTTTTTTAGTTTTGTACTTCATTTTTCACCTTGTTGGATTATTTTGGGTTTTGTGGCTTCCAAAAAAAATGAAAAAAAAAAGCAAACAAAAACAGAATCACTACCAATAGAAACACAAAACTTATCCCAACCACTAACGTTTATCACCACAAGGAATCACTACCACTTAAAAATAAAAAAGAAATTACCACATTTTCCACCATATTCAGCATAATACTATTGAAATTAAAAAAATATATGAAAATATAAAGAGAAGGTATGGAGATATAAAGAAAATTTGCCTTTATTTTTCCTTTTTTTTTACCTTAGAATGATACATCCTTGATTTTATGTTACTAGTCAAATCACTATGAATATCCAACAAATTTAAAACAATAAGATTAACATAAAACTTTGATAGGTGAGTACACAATTATAGTTAATTTGAACCATATTGTTTCGTAAACATACTTAAATGTTTTGAAGGTATAGGGTTTTTGGCTTCTGGTCAACGAAAAATACAATTATAAGAAGAATTATAAGAAATAAAGAAATTGATAGAGTGTATAAGTGAAGATCACATCCTGGAGTATTCTTACCCTAAAGTTGGGGAAAGAAAAGAATGAATTTGAAGTTTATAATAAAGCATAGAAGAGTATAAAGAAAGAATGGCTGGTGAGTGTTGTCCACTATTCTAGTAACTAAAAATTCAAAAGTAACTCCTACAACTACCTACTCTCAATCAATATTCCTGCTACTATGTAGCTGTACAATGTTGTAATTGGTAGAAAAGTTCTAATCGATATGATATGTCAACTACAAGAATTTTAAATCCATTGGCTAAAAACACCCAGTTTCAATTCAACAGTAGTTTTCTGTCCTTCTTGCCACATGATATTGGTTGACAAATTATTCAACTAATATTGCTTTTATGGAAAATTGTGAATAAAGAAAGTTGTTTGGATGAAGGTAAATAGAGTAGAAATTGTAGAAAAAATTTGTGAAAATTTGTAACTCATGTGATGAGTGTAATTGAAATTATATTTTTTTTTAATTAATAAAAATGTAAGTTTACATATTTTTTCTTGTATTTAAAAATTGTTAAAAAATTAATTTGATTGTTTTATTTGTAGATTATAATTATTTTTAATTAAAACATTTTCGGTAATTGAAACATTATTTCCGGTATTCGGTTAGAGTTAACTTTGAAAAAAAATATAAATAATGTAAAAAATTTAGACTATGTTGTCAGGAACTTTATTTAGAAAAAAATTGTAATTGTTGATTATTTATTTGTGAGTTTTAGTTGTACGCAGTTAAAAGATTATTTCCGGTATTGTGTTAGAGTATATTATTTCTGATATTGTGTTGGAGCTATAACTTTATAAAGAAAAAAAAAATATTCATGAAATAAATATTAATGCAATGTATTAAAGCAAAGTTCATGAATAAAGTTTGTGCATAACAAATATTAAAATATGAAATAAATAATAATAATAATAATAATAATAATAATGTTCTAAAATATGATATCAATGATATATTGAAATATGTATCATTTAAAAGAGTCCTCAAAGTCCTTAATTTGTTTTTGCATGTCGAAACATGTGTTCATGTTGTCAAAACGTGTCCATGTTGTCAACAAACGTGTGTTCATATTGAGTTTTATAGTCCGGATGGATTCATGCAATGCTTGGAATCCACTCAAATTTTGTGGTGACATTGTGAGTGATTATGCTTTGGGACCTGAGGCACACTGCCATTAACATGTTCTTCTGGAATGGTTGGGTCCACATCATCATCATCTTCGTCATCCTCCTAGTCATCCCTTCCACACTGTCGTTTGTACTATGGATATTTAACTTTTTCAGTGTTTGTTACCCCATCCGAGATTCATACATAATTCTAGGAATAAATCGATTTCACATGTTGTCATGAACTGTGAGATTAACATGGCATATGACAGAGGAATGTCGTTGTCCCTACATTTTATCATGTGTTGCATTATGTAATGTGGCCAGTTAATCCGAATATTATTCTTTATTGTCCATAGGATGAAAATATCTTTGTGCTGCAATTAAGAATAATTATTAAGCCGAGAAATCAAAATGTGAACAAACATGTAGTGAAGTAGTTTGTCATTCATTGATAGAACACCAACATTTATGACATTATGAGTCTTTATCCCTAACCTCAACATGACTGCAAATGTTGTGTCACAGTAGTAGTTCAGGTGCTTAGGATAGGTTGCAACATTCAATTGAAGTCCTTGGTAATTCAGTTTAGCCAACGACATCCAATCTGAAGGTTGTATAATAATCCTCTTGCAATTGACCTCTGGCCAAAGGATACCATCATTTGTAATCCTATGATTTGCATAAAAAACATTGATCATATCGTCAAAGCATGAATATCTTAGCATTATAAATTGTTTTGGTCCTTGATGTTCTAAATGATTTTGGAAGTCAAACCTTTCTGATTCTGATACAAACCACAACAACCAGCAGATGACTAAGGACACATCAAGCACTTCACAAAAAGGTAAGTCATCTCATTATACAAAACCAGACCCCAGCAAACCTCGAGAGAGCATCAATAGAAGAAGAACCAGATATAAACTAGAATATCAAAAGTTCTTCCTTCTTGTCTTTACACAAGAAAAGTTATGGGAATAGATTGGGCTCACTTTGGGGGGTCCAAATAGAAGAATAAGCTAGATTAGGTTTACATAGCATAAATAGGGGTGTATTTAGCAAATTGGGCTTGTGCCAAGCCCATCTTTTATGAAAAGTGTACCTAGGTTTAGGGTTTTAGCTAACCTACCTTATAGAAGGGAAAATGGTGCAATTTTCTACCCTAGGCTTGACCTAGCCACCCCTCTCCTCTCCCACCTCTACCCCTCTCTCATCTTGCTCCCCAAGTCAATCCTTCCTTTATAAAGGGTGTCTCCCTCCATGTATTTACACATTGAATTTGGATAGTAAAAAACCTTACAGGAGTGTTTATGTGAGACTTGAGAGTTCTCATAATGGGTCTTATCTTGAGTGTGTGAGCACTTCAAGTGGTGGCTCCAAGTGGCGTGACAACCCTTCTTCTTCCATAAGCTTTCTTCATCTCTTCCTCTTTCTATCTTTCTTTTTGCACCATCCATTCCATTCCTCTTTATGATATCATGCTTGTCTTTTATTTTTTGTTATCACTTGTCTTTCTATCTTATGTTCCTTCCATTTCCGTAATTTAATTTCATCATCATAATCACCATATTGTGTTTTTCTCTTTACCCTCTATAAGTGAACATTCACACTTACTTAACTACTTGGTTAAGTTCATGTCCAGTGGAGATCTTCTTTGGGTTCTCACCTTAAATTGTTAATCTCAAAAATCATAAACAAAAGAGGAACCTCTAAAATGTGCCAATCTAGAATCAACTCACATCATGTGGTATTCAGAGCATGGTTTTAATTGTGCTTATCTTTTCTTAGTTGATTTTTTGCTTTAAAATTTCAGCACATTTCAATTTTGCTTTTATCTTCCAGCAATTTAAATTTCGTTTTACATTCATCACCTTTCAATTCCGCCTTAAAATTATTGTCATTTACAATTCTTCCTTTTAATTCATTAAGCACTTTAAATTCTGCTTTTGAATATTGTTTTGTCAATTTTTTTCCTTACCTCATTTGCTTGAGTCTTACCTTCTTAGTGTTTTAGGAGTCTTAAATCCATTCTGCTTATTTTAATTTTAATTGTGTAGAACTAAAAAAAAATTAGAAGTTGTGTGAGTAGTGGTTGATTTAATTCCAAACATAGAATGCAAATGTTCATATGAATTGAATCCCAATCCAATATCTTTTCTGAAAATTGAAAAGTGAATTCAAATATCCATGAACAAAAGAATATGGAAATTTTGAATCCATAAAAACAAAGACAAAAACAAATTGAGAGCATTCACATTTTAACTTTCACATTGCAAATTACTAAAGGGGATTCTAAGTATATGGAAAATTATTTTCATACTTGTGGAATTTAATCCTTCTTGCTTTCACAATTTCTAAGGACATTAAACCTTCATAATTAAAGTTTAAGTAAGTGTCTTTAAGTCTTTCTAAGTGCTTTTCTTGTTTGTCTTCTCTAAGTTTTGTCATTATCTTAATTCCAATTTAGTTTAGCTTTCTTTCTTTAAAATTTTCTTCCTTGTCTTCAAATCTTTCTTAAGTTTTGTTAGGAGTTTTCTTTGATGAGCAAGTGTTAAGATCTTTGACCTCTTTCACTTGAAGTGATGCTACCAAGTGTAGACCATTGGAAAAAAATGCAAAACCTTTCTTGAGTGAAGTTAACCTTTTTTCCATCCTTACTAAATAGCCGAGTGATACACATGAGTGAGTGCATTAATTGTTATTTTCACTAATTGTTTGCTTTCTTTGTGCAACATCATGTATCATTTATCTTCAGGGAAATATTCTAAACCACAATCTCCTCAAAAGGCACATCTTTTATGGGAGCTTGAGGATTCCAAGAGAAGCTTGGCCCACACAGATGAAGAAATGAGACAACTAGTAGAAAGAATGCACCAGCTTAAAGAGACTCAAGAGAGATTAATTAGAGAAAACGCATTACAAAATTTCATGGGCACTATGGGAGTCAAGTAGAAAACTAAGATTAGAGAGTGCACAATTTTGAAGAAAGGAGTCATCAACACCAAAGACTTCTTTTCCTTTTGTAAATTTACCTAGTTTTAGTGGGGATAGTGACCCAAATGTATATTTAGGATGGGAAGCTAAAGTAGAACAAATCTTTAATGTGTATGAGGTCGAAGATGACCAAAAAGTTAGGTTAGCTTCCCTAGAATTTTTAGATTATGCCATGCAATGGTGGCATCAGATTGTAATTGACATTGGGCTAAACAAAAGGCTAGTCATGGTCTTTAGGAGTGATTTGAAGTTATTCATGCGTGTGTGGTTTGTTCCTCCTCATTACAGGAAGGAACTCTTGTTGAAGCTCCAACGACTTCATCAAGGATCTAGGACGGTAGATGAATACTTCAAGGACTTAGAAACCACGTTGACTAAAATTAATATGCATGATAGTGAAAAGTCAAAGATAGCTAGGTTCGTGAGTGGTTTGAAGAGATAAATTCAAGATATTGTAGAATTATATGAGTACTCTTTTTTAAAGAAGTTGGTTCACCTAGCCATCAATGTGGAATTACAAATTTTGAAGAAAACAACTTTCAAAAATACTCATAATGATGACTTATACAAATCTTCATGGAAGGATACAAACAAAATTGCTACAAAAAATTATCCTTCCAATTTTTCAAAAGAAACCACTTCTCACCATAGAGTTTTTAAGACAAACCTTCCATTTCTACCCCTAAGTCACCCACCAAAACGTCAAGCACAAAATATTTTAAATGTTTAGGTTTTGGGCACATAGCTACCAATTGTCCAAACAAAATAGCTATCATGGTAAAAGAGGTAAATAAATACCAAATAAAAATGAAAAACAAAAGAGAAAATGAAAAAAGGAGAGGAAAGTAAAATGAGTCTCATCTTGTTGACTCGTACAAAAATAAATGCGCCTCCTAGGTATACTTCTTCCTTCTCTTTTTCATTCCTAAATAATTATAAATACTTAACATCTTTGATAAAGAAGTTTAGGGATGATCTTCAAAAACCTCCTAAAGGTTCTTCCCTTCTAAGAGGATTTTCACAAGCAAATCCGCTCTTACCTAAACATTCTCTACAAACATGGCCTGTATCTAGAATTCACCCATGTGAACTCCCCAAGCTTCATGAACATAAGTTTGTTTCAAATCCTAAATTTAGAAATATTTCTCTCTTCTTTGTGAACAAGCTAACTATGTCATTTACAAGAGTTCTAAATTCGAGGATGAATTCTTTCCGACCTGGGGGGCATGATATAAACCACAAGAACCAGCAAATGACTAAGGACACATCAAGAACTTCTCAAAAAGGTCAGTCATCTTAGTATACAAAGTTAGGCTCCACTAAACCTCGAGAGTGCATCAACAGAAGAAGAACCAGATATAAACCAGAATATCAGAAGTTCTTCCTTATTGTCTTTACATAAGAGAAGTTATGTAAATAAATTGGGCTCACTTTGGGCGGTCCAAATAGAAGAATAAGCTAGATAAGGTTTACATGGCATAAATATGGGTGTACTTAGCAAATTGGGTTTGTGCCAAGCCCATCTTTTATGACAAAGTGCACCTAGGTTTAGGGTTTTAGCTAACCTACCTTCTAGAAGGAAAAAGGGTGTGGTTTTCTACCCTAGGCTTGACCTAGCCACCCCTCTCCTCTCCCATTTCTACTCCTATCTCATCTTGATCTCCAAGTCACTTTTTCCTATATAAAGGGTGCCTCCCTCCATGTATTTACACATTGAATTTCAATAGTAAAGAAACTGATAGTGGGTTTTATCTTGAGTGTGTGAGCACTTCAAGTGGCGACTCTTTCACCACTCATCTTGGAGTGCCTCCTTTCTCCAAGTGGCGTGACAACCCTTCTTCTTCCATAAGCTTTCTTCCTCCCTTCCTCTTTTTATCTTTCTTTTTGCGCCATCCATTCCATTCCTCTTTATGATATCATGCTTGTCTTTTAATTTTGGTTATCACTTGTCTTTCTTCCTCTAATGTTCCTTCTATTTCCACAATTTACTTTCATCATCATAATCACCATATTGTGTTTTTCTCTTTGCTCTCTAGAAGTGAACCTTCACACTTACTTAATCACTTTGTTAAGTTCGTCTCCAGTGGGGATCTTCTTTGGGTTCTCACCTTAAATTGTTAATCTAAAAATCATAAAAAATAGAGGAACTCTGGAAATGTGTCAATCTAAAATCAAATCACATCAGATTCAAAGAACCCGAAATGCATGACCTTAGGAGCCACGGTTGATATATGAGCAAAGCTCGTCCCAAACTCGAGCATCTAGTCTCGATTATAAAAATAGTGAGGATGATTAAGGACGTCCTCTATACCGGGAACTGTTGTATCAAGAACTGAATAATAAGCAAGGGTTTTTCCCTTACCTTGTCGACGACTACATTGTCTCTTCGTAGATGAAGACTCCATTTCTACAAAACTCAAATAATATTCGTAATTGAACTCAATGAATATTTGCATAAAATTTGATGATAACAACAAAAACAACCATATAGCATATAATAGATAAGAAATAATAACATAAAATACTTGAACATTCATATTTGTTGAAATAGAGTTGAATTAAAGCATATTTAAATAAAAACATGCATACTATTCGTGTCATAAATAACATTCCAGATTTGATAACAAAAAAAACCTATGAACAATAAAATACAACAATATTGTACATAGTTTACGGATTTGCAGTCATTATCTTCACGAGCTTTCACATTCGTTGCTCGAGAGGCAAGTCAAAGACTTGCTTCACTATATTAGGATTAACACACAGGAAGTCGTAACAGTTATCCAACATATCTTCATCTTGTATGTTCATCTCCATTAACATTTCCCAGATATCAAATTCAGAGTACTAGAAAGTCGATGTCCGGCAGAGTGTGCGAGTGTGTTCACGAAATATTACATTTCGTTTTTCTTCTGCAACAACATGACGTCTGTTATATTGTAAATTTTCTTTCGTAGCATTAGCTACTTTTTTATGATGACAAACTTAGATGAAATGGCTCGTCGCTCAACAATATGACATAACTTATCTTGACTAATCGCTACCCCTCCCAATGATATTGGTTAATCCTTCAAACCTTGTATTAAGCCTGTCCAATTGCAGATCAATGACGTCCACCATGGACGCTTTTCCTTTTGAACCCCTGGAAGAAGAAGTACCACCTAATAGTTGGGATGGTTGAGATGGTGTCGATTGGGGTGTCAGATTAGGGGCAGGGTTGTATGAATCAACATTAGGCATAAGTTGTATTTGCATACAACCATCCCTTAACAGTTATTACTTATAAGTAATGTGACCAAATTAATATTTATTGGACTCAAAAATACACTCAACTAACCTTCTGAAATGACCAATGGATCCTCCTTTACAAACACATCCTTCAATATCCTAGTATTAGAGGTTGTTCCTTCCCACCTAGCAAGAACATATGTGAATTTCATTTCAAAATCACAAGCAACAAATACATTTTGAGTTGGCTAGTGTTTTTCTTCCATAAAAATAAAGAGCATCAACTCGTCGAACTTTCACACGGATATGAGTGTCGTCTATGGCATCTAAACAATCCAAATACACAAGAAATTCACATTTATAAATAACTTGCATTGCACACAATATCAATTAAATATTTAAGTACTATTTCTCATATTCATACCTTAAAATACGAAAAAAAAAAATCTATTGTTATTTAAGATATGAGGTTAAACCTCGGCCACAAATGGTTGAATTAAGAACTCACCCTCCAACATCAATATTGCATTCAAAACTTTATGAAAGTGATGAGACACCATTTCCCTGGACTGATGAAAGCAGAATGAAACACTTTGATTTTTGACATTATGGCCAATGATGTGTAAAGGTTTAGCCACTTGTTCTTCTATTGTAGATCGAGATGCATCTTTAACCATCCTTGTTCCTCTTATTTGTTGACATAAATGAATAAATGCATTCAGACCCATGCGAATAATGTCACGACATCTTTTAGTATGGACCAAGTACGACATTAATTCTTGTCGATGACGCTCTTTTTTTGGAACAAACTCCGGTATAGTGTTATTTGTCTTTGTTAACACACACAACACATTCAATCCATATCTAATCATGCAAAGGATTGTCATTGTTGCTACTTGCGTCCACAAATTGATTTACTCTTATATTTGTGAAATTAGTGTGAAATTCACATCAACAACATCGGGATTCATGTCATTTGTGCTAGACATCTTGACATTGTCAAAATACATAGACCAATGGTTATTGTTATCCATGGTCACAAATATTTTAACACAGACAATCATATAATTTTAAGTACTAGTCATAATGTTTAGGGGTTTTATTTTATTTTTATAATTACGGTAAAGGATTAGAGTTTGAGGTTACAAAAATTTATTTATTCAAACAAATTATATAACTAAATAAATTACATACACAAATACATTATTCTTAAAATACTTGAATATAAAAAAAAATCAATATAATCTTTATACATTCATACAACATTGTCAAATTTTCGTGCACTTTTTCCTATACCATATATTTTTTTACATGATGACTATTTTATTGCAAGTGTACCGTGTCAGAAGTAATAAATTTGTCCCTAAGGACGGATATCAAACCCACAAGGAACAGTTGAATTCTCAAGTATAATATTCACTAAATAGAAAACAATATGTAAAAGTTTGTTGTTAGAATTTGTAAGAATATAAATAAAGAAAAGTAAAAGATGTGTGTGATTCAATTGGGGTTCATCATTCTCACTCGACTGTATTTTTACAAAAGATTATAATATTCAGTCTTGATTGATATTGGTGCAAATATAAAAATCATTCATATCGATTCCTCGCATACAAAGTTATTAAAAGAGTATCCTAAATATCGATTTCTCGTATATTTATAAGCTCTTTATCATTATGAACAGATGTTATAAACAATTAACATTTCAAATTTATCCCTAGCATTTAAATATGTTAAACATTATCATTTAAGTCAGATTCTTAAAAATCTTTTACAGTCAGATCTAAGGATCAAAATCATGAACCATTCAAGCTAAGAATAAAATACAACACCAATCATCAATCAAGAATTGAAATATTATAGATAAATATCACCTCAATACATAAGAGTTTGAACAAATTACTCTCATTCTCAAAGGGAAGAATTAGCCACTCATGTTGGCCATTACAAGCATGGAAAGCAAGAAAAGAATAGCCATGGTGTTTCTCTTGACGATTGCCTCCTCTAGGATTTTCTATCTCTTTCTATTCTCCCAATGATGTCCAGGTTATGCATCACACCTCATATTTAACCTAATTGGGCTTGGGCTAAGTGACTTTTTGCCTAAGCGAGTTTTTACTTGCTTGGGTAAGTTTAACGAGAAAAGGTCCAACTTTACTGAAGTGTGTTGAATAAGGTGCTTTGATGTCTCCAAATCTAAGTGGAATGCATGAAGATCCTTGTTGTTGGTTGTGTGTGTGTCTAGAGTAATTGAATTTGTTAATCCATTCTTTGTGATGATCCAAGGTTAATTGAATCCCAATCCTTTTGAAAAATATGTGTTTTCTAAAGAGTGTGAAAATTCAACCTGTTGAAATGTCGAGTTAACTGGTTGTTTTACACTTAGTGTATTTTGAAAAGGATTTGAAAAGCTTGATTTTGTTTGACTTTGCTGTCAAACCAATTCAATCAATTGATTTCTAAAAACCTTAATAGAATTTTGTTAAGTGACTTTAATTTGTTTTAAATGATTAAAACTGATTTTGGTTCTTGAATTAAATGTTTTGACCTTCTGATTGGAGTTTAAATAAGTTACATGGTCAAAAATCAACTAAGAGAAATCATTCAAATCAGTTTTTCAAGATTTCAAAGAGCTTTGGATCATTCTCGAGTGGAATTGGATTGTCCTGTATTCTCTGTACTTTAATCTTTGATTATACCCAGGTGTATTCCATTCCTTTCTTTCTTAATCATTGAAATTTTGTGTGAATTGGTGTTGTGCAGTTTCAGAGGTTGTTCTGAAAACTGTGTGGCATTTGCCAAAGGTGGTGTGTGTTCTTGAAGGGTTCAAGATCATCACTTCGTGTGTTGTTTGTAGTCAAGGTTTGATTACTTAGTGAATTCTCAGTGGATGTTGAGGACTGGATGTAGCTCTTGGTAAAGAGTGAACCAGTATAAACATTTTGTGTTAATCTCTCTATCCTTACTCTTCTTAAAACTTTTTTTTCTTTGATTTTCAACACTACTGGTATAAACAACCGATTGTTTCAAAAGAACAACTGGTTGATTTTTTGCAATCAAACTAAAAATAGTTTTCTAATTGGTTGTACTATTTTCTAATTGATTGATTCTTCACTGACTTTCAATTTACCTTCAATATTTGTGAAAATATTTCATAAAAAAATCACCCCCTCTTGTTTAAGGCGTACAATTCTAACAGAGTGAACTCGTCTGGGCGAGCCTTGGGCGAGTTCCTCTGAAGTGAGCTTGCTTGGGATATTTTGAGTGAGTTTTGAGAGAGTTCCCAATGTTCCACCTTTCCCTTTTCATCTTGTTTATTCTCCTTTAGCCCTTTCATCTCCATCAGCCCTTTGCTTGAGTATTTTGTTCTTAGTGGTCTAGGAGTCTTAAATCCACTTTGCTTATTTATTTTGATTTTAATTGTGAAGAACTAATATCATTTATAAGTTATTGAGTAGTGGTTGATTAATTCCAAACATAGAATTCAAGTGTTCATATGAATTGAATCCCTATAAAAATAAAAGTTATTTGCGAAAATTGAAAAGTGATTCAAAACTATGCATGAAAAAAAGAATATGGAAATTTTGAATCCATAAAGACAAAGACAAAAACAAATTAAGTGCATTCACATTTCAAATTTCAAATTACTAGACAGGATTCTAATTGTATGGCAAATTGTTTTCATAATTGTGGAATCTGATCCTTCTTGCTTTGGCAATTTCTAAGAACATAAAACTTCATAGTTAAAGTTAAGTAAGTTTCTTTGAGTCTTCAAACGTGCTTTTATTATTTCTCTTGTTTATATAGTTTTGTCTTCAATTGATTCAACTTTGGTTTAGCTTTCTTTCTTTAACCTTTTTCTTGTTTGTCTTCAAATATCTTTAAGTTTTGTTTTGAGTCCTTTTTGAGTGAGTGATAAGAGTTTTGACCTCTTTCACTTGAAGTTTTACACACGTGTGGACTCTTTGAAATTGGAACCAATCATCTTGAGTGAACTTAACCTTGTTCATCCTTTTCTCAAATTAGCTGAGTGATACACATAAAAGAGTGCTTTATTTGTGTTTGACAACTAATTGTTTGATTTTGTTTGTGCAAAACTATGACTCATTTGTCAATAATAATGCATATCAGTTAGATTTGTTTGAGGATTATGGAGTACATGCTACCTTTAATGTGATTTACTTAAAACCTTTTGTAGGTAGCACATATAATGAGGCACAAGATTCAAATTTGAGAATAAATCATCTTCAAGAGGGAGGGGATGATGGCAGATACCCTAACAGAGGACCAACTACTAGGGCAATGGCTAGAACAATACAAGAAGAGTGAGACCCAACTAATCCAAGTAGGGCCATTTTCTTATATAATTTTAAAGTCATGACCTAGTTGTAAAAAATAGAATAGAAATTAATAAATTGGACCTACAAAATTAGGTCAAGTAATGCAGATTTTGGGCTTGTATTTAGTATTGAGTAGACTAGGGTTAAGGTTAGGGTTTCTAAACCTACCTAGGGTTTAATTTGGCTCAATTTTGGCTCATCTTAAACTTTAGGCAGGTCATGAATGTTGAAGCAAGTGTGATCAAAAGCTTTGAAGAATTCAAATCCTAGCATTTGATGGAAGGTTGAAGTTGCTTGAAGTTGATGCTGTGTTTTTAGAGTAGGATCTAGGTAGTTATCTTTGTAATCCACTCTTTGTTGAATCTAAAGCTTAGGTATTTTCAAATCTTTTAAGTTTAAAGTGTTTTTCAAACTAAGTGAAAAACAACCTGTTGTTTTGTCGAGACAACCAATTGTTTTACACTTAGGTGTTTTTGAAAAGGTTGAAAATTGTTTTGGTTGGTTGACTTGTTGTCAAACCAAAACAATCAATTGTTTCGTGAAATCAATCGATTGTTTGTTTGAAAATCTTAACAGAATCTGTTTTGTTAGTTAAGTGTGCTTTAAATGATTTTCAAACTGAATGCGCTCCTGTTTTAAATGCTTTGACCAAT
>Ga0123341_1002314_pt1 | contig 15564 bp, 15 predicted proteins | sample Turbeapinknodule_FD_89959 | JGI IMG/M metagenome (GOLD analysis project Ga0123341, IMG submission 89959) | Root nodule microbial communities of legume samples collected from Mexico - Turtle bean Mexico pink nodule | ecosystem: Host-associated > Plants > Roots > Nodule | place: Mexico: Nepantla... | reverse complement strand
CGATATAAATGATTTTTATACGGGCATCAATTTCAATTAAAAAACTTAATATTGACATGTTAATCAAAATACATACATGAGAGTGAGAGAGATGAAACCTAATCCCTATTTTTCCAATTGAAACAATTAATTCTTTATCTGTTTTCTTATTGATCATCGCCAACACAACCACTCTCAATACACTTTTAATTGTTTTGTTCTATATTTAGCGATTATTGTACTTGATAATTCACTGTTCCTTGTGGGATTGATATCCGTCCTTAGGGACAATTATTACTTCTGACAAACGCGGTGCACTTGCCGTAAAAAGTCATCAATGCCAATACCTAGTACAACATCCTGCTCGGGCGGTCGTCTCTCAACAAGCTTGGAGCGACCGTGTCCACCCCGCACCTCACAATGAAGTTCCCGTCTCTATCGGGCGACATCTTGACGATCCATGTGGATTAGGGAGTGCTACGCAGAAAGCCTACGAGTGGAACCCACTCGGCAGAAGGTCGTTGGCAGTCAATCACCAAGGCGAAAAATGCCTGAGCGAGGGAGGTCTCCCCGAAGAAACGTGCAGCCGGTTGAACACGTGGTTGCCATGATCGATCTTGACCCGCAAGAGGTTGAATCGAGGCTAGAGGCGAAGGACGAATTGCGTCCGGTCCCTCTCATCGATGAAGAAAGATACACGAGTATCGGCACGACTATGGCAGCTGTTGACGCTAAGCTCATACACCAGTCTTTGAAGAAAAATGTTGATCTCTTCGCCTGGACCGCCGAGGTGCCAGGTGTGAACCCCAAGGTCATAACCCACAGACTCTCAGTCTACAAAGAGGTGCGCCCAGTTGCGCAGAAGAAGAGAAACCACGGGGAAGAAAAAAGGATTGCGACCAGGGTAGAGGTCAACAAGCTCTTAGCAGTCGGGTTCATTCGAGAAGCCCGGTACACCACTTGGTTGGCCAATGTGGTCTTGGTCACCAAGTCCAACAGCAAGTGGCGGATGTGCGTGGACTACAAAGACTTAAACAAAGCCTGCCCGAAGAACTCTTACCCCCTGCCAAACATTGATCGGCTGGTTGATGGGGCAGCCGGGCAGAAGGTATTGAGCTTCCTGGACGCTTACTCTGGCTACAACTAGATAAACATGCATCCCAAAGACAAGGAGAAAATAGCTTTTACGACTGATGGTGCAAACTACTTCTATAAGGTAATGCCATTCGACCTGAAGAATGCGGGGGCAACCTATCAGCGACTGATGGATAAAATCTTCAAGGGGATGATCGTCAGAAGTGTGGAGGTCTACGTGGACGACATTGTGGTCAAATTTGACTCGTGCGACCAACACATCAAAGATTTGGATGAAGTCTTTGATGCTCTGAGGAGGACTAACATGCGCCTCAACCCCGAGAAGTGTGCGTTCGGGGTTGAGGGGTGCAAATTCCTGGGTTTCATGCTGACCCATAGGGGAATCAAGGCCAACCCCGACAAGTGTAAAGCCATAACTGATATGAGAAGCCCAAAGAACTTGAAGGAGGTACAACAGTTGCTCGCCCGGTTAATAGCATTGTCTAGATTTGTTCCTCGGTTAGCCGAACGAATCAGACCGATGGTGCAAATGCTTCGAAAGACAGTAAAGTTCAACTGGAATGAGACACGTGAAAACATCTTCAACCAGCTCAAAGATTTATTGTCATCATCGACCATCATTCAGAAGCCTAGGCAGGATCTGTCGATTGTGGTATACTTGGCGCTATCGGAAGAGGCGGTCAACGCCGCCTTGGTACAAGATATCGACAAAGAAGAACGCCCAGTGTACTTTGTCAGTCGCACGCTCCATGCAGCCGAGACAAGGTGCCATATGATAAAAAAGGTAGCACTAGCACTAGTGCTGACCACGAGAAGGATGGGCTGTACATCCAAAATCACGACATAATGGTAAAGACCAACTACCCTATATATAAAATATTGTCTAAACCCGATCTTGCAGGGCGAATGATAGGGTGAATTTAAGGTTAAGGAGCCCCTACTCCAGCGTTACTATCACACGGTCAGCAACTCAATCGCCAAGTTGGATAAAGTCACTATCGAACACATACGATGGCAGGACAACGAATGAGCGGACGCCCTGTCTCACCTCGCATCAACAAAGAAGCAGAGCCACCATAGGCCAGTCGTTCAGATCCATTTGAAACAACCAAGAGTGGGAGATGCGGAATGCCTAACCATCACTGAAACCGACACTTGGATGAGTCCAATCATCCAATATTTAGAGCATGGAACCTGCAAACCGGGTGATGAGAAAACGATTAGACTGTAATGCGCCTGGTACACCATGATCGGCCAAGATTTATACCGAAGGGGATACTCAACGCCACTCCTGAAGTGCCTTACCAAGGAGCAAGCACAGTATGTGCTGCAAGAAATCCATGATGGAGCGTGCGGTAATCACTCCAGGGCGAGAACCATGGCAGCCAAAGTCATCCGAGCAGGGTACTATTGGTCGACCGTCCAAGGCTCTTGTGCAGAATATGAGAAGAAATGCTTTAAGTGCCAAGAGTTCAGTCCGCTACACCACTCAAAACCAGAAAAGCTCCACAGCATGACATCGTCCTGGCCGTTTGCCATATGGGGAATGGATATTATTGGCCCTTTATCGCCCGACAAAGGTTAGACGAAGCACCTACTGGTCACAGCGGACTATTTTTCAAAGTGGATAGAGGCCGAGCCTCTAGCCTCCAAATCGGCAAAAAATGACCAAAACTTTGTTTGGAAAAATATTGTGTGTCGGTTCGGGCTACCGAACACAATTGTATCGAATAATGGATGACAATTCATTGATCGAGGGCTCCAGACCTTCTACGATGACCTAGGCATCAAATTCGTAACCAGTTCGGTCGAACACCCTCAGAAGAATGGTCAGGCCGATGCAGCTAACAAAGTCCTCTTGAACGAGTTGAAGAAGAGACTTGGCGCGGCAAAGGGAGGATGGGCAGAAGAACTGCTCGAGGTTCTGTGGGCATATCGGTGCACGCCTCAAGCGACGACACAAGAGACGCCATAGAACCTCACGTACGGCACCGAAGCCATGATCCTAGTGGAAGTGGGCGAATCGTCCATAAAGCGACAGTTGTTTGACCTATCCCTCAATCAAGAAAGCTTGGCGGTCGGGCTCGACCTCATCAAGAGCTTCATGATAAGAGAAAGATCTGTGAAGCCGTGTGCAAGCTTCAGGCGACAAGAAGATACAACACGAAGGTTCGGTCAAGGAGCTTCCACAAAGGCGACATCGTTTGGAGGATGTGAAGCGGCGCTAGGAAGTCGAATGACAAGTTCTCGTCAAATTGGGAGGGACCGTTTTGAGTTCGAGAAGTAGGAGAAGGGGGAACATAATACCTAGAATGGTTATCGGAAAAAATTATATCGAGGACGTGGAATGTCACGCACCTCAAATTTTATTTCAGCTGAACGATGAATAAAATCCTCACACTCTTTCCTCGCCCGGCAGCACCAGCGGTCAGAGAGGTTTTAACGAGGCGTTTTCGTCAAACAATGTGCAAACTATAAAATCAACCTAAGAGGCACGACTCGGCCAGAATGAAGCCTTAACTGGCATACTCTCCCGAGACCCAAGCACAAGTGTCAGCTAGGATGAAGCCTTAACCGACATACCCTCCTGACACTTCATACACATGGTTCGGCCAAGATGAAGCCTTAACCGGCATACCCTCCCGAGATCCAAACATAAGTGTTGGTCAGGACGAAGCCTTAAACGACATACCCTCCCAACACTTTGTCTCCACGGTTTGGCTAGGATGTAGCCTTAACCAGAATTTCCTCCCGACACCCACTTGGGCGTATCAGTCCATTCCTGGCCAGGATGTAGCCTTAACTTGTTTATATAAATGCTCATTATCTTATTACGCTTCAACGGCTGACCGCCAATTCGTTAATGACCGAGAGGATTAACTCACACTAGTTCGTTAATGGTTGACTTTTTAAACGATCGAGAGGACTAACTTACACCAGTTTGGTTAATTAGATTGGTTATGTTTAACTCACACTACACAGACCGACTAAAAGAAACAACTTGTGCAAATTTTAAAAGAAGAAACGACCGATTTCATTCATTTGAAACAAAGGAGGAGGCCACACCCCACCTCAAGGGAACAAAACGAACAAGGCTACAAAAGCTAAAAACTTAAGCTACGGTCTTCAACATCCTTGCTCGGTGTAGGCTGGTTGGCACTCTACAAAGTTTGAACCTCTTCCACGGGGACGAGGCTGCTGTCAAAGACATCCATCTCTTGGTCAAATTGACCAGAAGGTGGAGGCCCATCGTATAACACTTCAACCAGCCAGACGGTAAGTTCGAAGCTTTGACTGATCAAGGCCACGGTGTCGTCCATGGTCTTCTCGAGCTCGGCCTCCACTGCCTCTTTCCTTTTCTTAAGGGAAACAACCTCTTCTTCCAGGGACGCCTCCCTGCGGCCAACCTCCTCCATAGCCTTCTTCAACCGCGCGTTCTCGGCAACGGTGTCAGCCTGCAGCCGTTCCAACTCGGTAGCTTGGTCACACAAATTTTTCTCATAAGTTGTGTTAACGACCATAGCTTGCTTCAAGTTGCCTGAAGCCTCAAAGAGCTCATGCTCCAATATGGAGATCTCCTCCACGTGTCGCTCGCGCGCTACCATCCCATGACGGGTCAGTATCAACCCGCAACACATAATCTCGATGCCACCCTCGAGCAGGTCGTCCTCAAGGACTGCTCGGGTCAATTCTTCAGTATTGGGGGGCAAGTTGAAGTTCACCCCCCTTGCAAAACGTAAGTCACCCCCAACATCGAAAGGGGTGACTGTTGGACGGTCGCCACCCGCATAGCCACCGTTGTGGGGATATGTCGGTTGAAGTCGTCGGTTGGCGGGGAGTTGAGATTAATTGACACTCGACTCAGAGGGGGGACGAGCATCTCACCAGGTGAGTGATACGTTCGGGCGGTGTTGCCGCCCTCCCTCGCCCGTTTCTTTGGATTCTTGGAGGATGGACCCGCTCACTCGGTCACGCGAAGGCAAGTGGTCGATCGACCCATGACGACAAGCCATGGGTTGACCAAGTCAGCAAGGTTAATCCATAATTAAGAGCTGTTTAACACAATCCTAAACATGAATCAACCTCCTAATTCGACCCACAACGAAGGCCCATTAAGGTAATATAAATAGCGCATATTCCAAGAATCAGGTACGTCATTATCTACAGTACTCTAACACCCGAGTGTCGACACCCTGACTGACTTGAGCGTTGGAGTGCCTTCTGCAGGTACTATCCCAGCCTGTGAGACCAGATGACCGGGAGGAGGAAGGCGAAGCAGGAAGTTAATAGCGACAACGACCAACCGAAGAGAGTAGAAGAGCAATCGTTCTCTAGGCCCCAACACCCGCTCGAGAACAGTTGCATATTCCTTTTTACCTTGAGGCTTTTATCCTTAGTCAATAGTCCGACCCGACCCCCGACCGATACACTGGCCCCTAATTTCAAGGGAATTAATTCCAATGAGTCTTAATAATACTTGTATGATTCAGTTGAGTCCGGTTGTCTCTATTATGGTTTGTACCAATGTCATGATGGGATTGGACCATACTGTCACCACCTTATCATCTCTGCCATTGGAGTGCTTTTTAGAAGGTTATTTTGGAGGTGAAATTTAAATTTCCTCTTGCATCTATGCATTTCAAATGAAAACCATTAGATATGAAATGATCTAATGATTAAGGTATGTGACACTTCGTATTCTGAGGTTCGACTTCTATAAATAGGTGATCTCTCATTCTTCAGAATTCACTCTTGCTTTCCTCCGACTTCTGAGTTGTTTATTGTGGCAAGGTTTTTTTCCCTTCCTTCCGAAAGGTTAGTCATGACTTCCTCTGGGTCTTATTCTTCTCCTTATTCTTCTTTTTCTAGAGGTTGGTCAGGTGCCAAGGGTACTAGATCCGAGACTAGTTCAGATTGGGTTAACGTCTCAGAAGACGCAACCAATCGATCTGGTGAAATGTCTCCGAGTTAGCTCACCTACCGAGAGGGGTATGAATGGATAGATCATAAGGTAACTAAGTATTGTACTCAATATGGTTGGTTGTCCATGGCCACCACCTTTGTTGATAATGTGACCATTCTGAAACTGGATGTCGAGGATGGCATAATCTCGGTCGGCTGTTGTTCGGGTGTAGAAAATGTCTTTTAAGGTTAGTTGGGCCAAATGCTCCTTTCTTTTATGTATATTCTTGTTTTTTCATCGATTTGCACATAACTTCCTTTTGAAGAGTTTACAATGGGCGTCCTCTAGATGCTCAATGTGTCTCCGACCCAACGTCATCCAAACTTTTGGGTCGCATTGCAGGCCTTCCGGCTTGTTTGTAATTTGTTTCACTTTTGTTCTTCTCCCCAAGCTTTTCTTAATTACTAGAGTTCCCACTTGTCCAAGCCTGTGAGTTGGTTGTCACTCACGAGTCAATCAGGTAACATTCTTTTTCTCCCTTTACCTTCTCTTACAACACTTAGAGGGTAAGTTTTTCAGAGTCCTTGTAGAGTCGGAGGATAGGGAGTATTTTTATGACAGAGAAGGGAACACAAAATTTCTTTTTTATTGAACCAAAACCCTACTCAGTATAAGATTTGGCCTCGTTCTTCCACGAGCACCAATGATATGGATATCTTTGGCGTGTTTGATGAATTGCCAAGAAGACTCCCTAACTGAAAGTTGTTGGCAGTTTATCAGTCGCCCCATCGTTGGGTAGATTTTCCTAGTAGGCTAACATTTACTTTCCTCTCGGTCGGTTTTTACCTTTAATAATTTTTGTTCTTGTTGCAGGCATAATGGTTCAGACTAATCCAAGCACCCTAGGCCAAGCTGTTGACACTGAGACAAGTGGTCGTTGAATGGTCGAGAAATAATTTGGATATGGTAGTTAGGGGCTTGACTTTATTTGCAGCCTCAGCTTTTCAATTGGTCTGCAGACAGTGATCAATTTGATGTCAAATCCATAATGATTGTATGAAGGATATCAACCCGGTATATAATGTTTCTCTAAACAAAATTCTAAAAATTCTTGGCTGAGATGGAAGCAAGAGGCTCAACCTCGATCTATTTTGTAAAGTAGTCAACCCTTACTAAGAGGAACTTACATTATCCCTTCCATGGACTAAAAGGTTCGATGATGTCCATTTCCCATATGGCGAACGACCATGGAAAGAGAATATTATACAAAGTCTTCAATTTGATGTGAGATAGCGTGCCACGCTCTTAGCACTTGATGCATTTTTTTACGTACTTCGTACAATCACTCTACATGGTTGGCCTATAATAGCTGACTCTGAGGACTTTGAACGCCATGGTACGCGCCCTTGAGTGGTTTTCGTAGATGTCCTCATGGATTTCCTTTAGGACATATTCGACTTGGTTTACTGAAATACATTTAAGTAATGGTTGAGCATGTCCTCTTCAAAAATGATCTTGGTCGATCATAACATACCTTGCACAATGTTGTTTCATTGTCTTTTCATCATTAGCTTCACAAGTCTCATGCTCTAAGAACTTCCTAATGGGGGCTATCCAAGTATCACCCTCGTTTGTGACTAGGCCCTCGGTTTGTGAAATAGTTAGGGTTTTCAACAAGAATTGAATAACCGATTGGTGATGACTTTTCTTTTTGGCCAACCAAGACAATAGGTCGGTTTGAATGTTGTTCTCTCGTTAGATGTGTTTGACGTGCATGCTTTGAATTTTTTAGATCATATAAAAAACTGCATGGTAATACCACTGTAGTAGTGAGTCTTTGAACTAGAATTCACCTTTCACCTGATCGACCACTAGCTGAGAGTCACTTTGCAAATCATCTCTCATGCTCCCATATCATATGCCAGGTTTAGGTCGGCCAAGATGGCCTCATGAGTCCTTGTTTTGAACTTGAAATGTAGGCTTGCTTAAGAAGGAGGTTCCCGGGTCCCTCCAAGACTATGTCGGCTCCAAATGATTTTTTGTTAGAGGACTTCAAATTCAGTCATGCAGAGAAATCTACCAGGCACTATGACTTGATGGCTCCTCTAGACTCGTATTGGATGTTAAATTTTGAAACTGAGGAGAAACTTGTTATTGTTATGCTTTAAAAGAGCATCAGGTCACACCTTTCTCTCTGCCTCATGTCCTTATTTAACCTAATAGAGCTTGGGCTCAGTGAGATCACGCTCAAGCAAGGAATAATTGTTGAATAAAAGAGTCTTTCATAGATTCTTTTTCGTCGACTTTTCCAAGTGGAGGCTTCTAATGAATGTTTGGCTAGGTTTTCCTTTCATATAGAAATAGCCTCACTTTCATCTAGATACCTTGCGAACTTTTTGTGTGTGTGTATACATGACTCCAATCCATGGGTCCTTACCTGGGAACTTTCATTGGCCTTGTTCGTGCTAGCAGTTTGACCTTTTTCAGTTTATGAAAGTTCAAAGCAAGAAGAAGGGGATATAAAATGTTAGGCTTGATTTTGAACATTGTCTGCTCAATGATCTTCATAGTGGGAGGGATGTGGAATACATGGTATGTCATGAAGGGTATTAGCATCATTCTAAATATAATTTTAGTGTCTTTCCTTTTCGGAGAGAACCTGTCCTTTCTTTCTACAAGAGTTCTTGGGATTAGGTCCATTGGCCCAAGCTTCAAAGCTTCCTCTAGTAGATCTTCTTAGTTAACCTAGAGGTTGATGTATGAGGTTTATAGGATTATGGAAGTTTGATAAGGTTATGGGGTAGGTTTGTCTTTGCCATGTTAGACTCCATCATGACAATTACGTATGCTAGAAGGTCTAGGTAGGCTTGGGTTGGTTTATGTGGTTCAGATTGATAACTGGGCCATGTAGGGCCTTCCAGTATTTAGAAAAGACTAGGATGACGAGCTTTTGGTTTTAAGGGTTCAGTCTTGAGCTCTTTTGGTTCATAGTATTTATTTTGTTAAATAGAGAGTAAGGGTCAATTGAAAGGTGGGGACGGAAGATATATGTGTTTTTTGGAAGTTTGATACAACAATGTATTTGTTTAAATTTTTGGATGTGTCAAGTATAATTTTTGGATTTGTCGAGCGGGCTTCTAATCGAGCAAGCCCTCGGGTTTGCATTTAAGGCAAGCAACAATCAATCTGAGTACGAGGCCTTGATAGTTGGGATGTTGTTAGGCTATCTCGAGTTGGGAGCTCGAAGCTCACTGGTAAAAAGTGACTCATTTCTTGTCACCAGGCAAGTCATAAGTGAGCGAGTATCAGGCCAAGGACCCGCAGCTAGCCTCACACCTCAGGTACGTGCAAATCTTGAGATCAACCTTCTCTACGTTTGATCTTGTTCATGTTCCTAGAGAGCAGAACTCTCGGGCAAACCTGTTGTCTAAGCTAACTAGCTCAGGGAAGGGAGGTCGGCAGAGGTCAGTAATCCAGAAGACATTAAAGTCACCCAGGACAGCTGAAGGAGGATTGGCCGAGGTCGATCATGCGGAGGTCTTAGGGGTTAGCTCAGGGAAAGCAAGAAGACATTGGTCGATGATTCAAGAAACCCCGAAAGTCCCAAGAATAACCACCTATGGGTTATTGGGGGATGAATTTCCTGAAGTTTTGCAGGTCGGCACCACGGAGACTTGAATAACACCTTACAAGCGTTACCTCGCTGATGGGTTACTTCATGCCGAGCCCATGGAGGCCAAGATTGTTAAGAGGAATGAAAGGCGGTATACCTTGATAGATGGAAATATTTTTCGTCACGGTTACACCCATCCAATCCTCAGATGTGTAAGCGAAGATCAGTGTGCTCGCATAATGGCCGAGCTCCATGGAGGCATTTGCGGTAGTCACATAGGAAGACGAGCCCTGCCATTGAAGGTCATCCGAGCTGAGTATTATTGGCCGACCATGAAGGAAGATTGCGTGAAATATGCACAACGCTGTGAACAATGTTAGAAGCACGCTTATTGGTGCTACGCACCAGCCGAGGAGCTACGGTCAATTTATTGTCCGTGGCCTTTCCTTACATCGGGAATATACATTTTAGGTCCTTTCCCTTTGGTGATACGTTAGATGAAGTATCTCATTGTGGCCATTGAATATTTTCATCAAGTGGATTGAAGCTGAGCCATTTGCGCAAATAACTACTCACATGGTACAACATTTTGTGTGGAAGAACACTGTGTGTCATTTTGGGATTCTAAGACACCTAATGTCCAACAATGGAACCCAATTTTCCAGCCAACAACTAGGTAAGCTTTGCTCGAAGATCAAAATAAAGCAGGTGTTCGCCTCGGTAGAACATCCTCAGACGAATGGCCAGGTTGAGTCAGCTAACAGAGTCCTATTGAGATGTTTGAAAATGAGGTTATATAAAGCCAAGGGAACTTGGTCAGAAGAAGTTCCCAAAATCCTGTGGGCCTATCACACCACTCCACAATCAACAACTAAAGAGATGTCTTTCAGTTTGGTATATGGTTCAAATGCCATGACACCCGTGGAGATACAAGAGAATTCTCCTAGGTTTCAAAGCTTTGTTGTTGAGGAATCTAAAGAAGGAAGGAAGGTAAACCTAAATTTTTTGGACGAGGTGCGTGAACATGCCCGTATTAACTCGAAGGCTTTAAAGAGAAGGGTGGAGTTAAAGCAAAAAAAACAAGACGAAACCTCAGCAGTTCAAGGTTGCCGACGTGGTGATGCAAAAGGCCCACCCCTACTAGTTGGGAAACAAGTTATCCCCAAAATGGACTAATCTGTTCCGCGTAGTTTAGGTGCTAAAAAATGGGGCGTATAGGTTGGAGACCTTGGAAGGAGGAGCCATCCCACGAACGTGGAATGTGGCAAACCTCAAGTTTAACTTCAGTTAAGATATTTTGTTTTAATGCTTTCTTTTTGAACAATCTGATGTTTAAGGTGATGCTCTTTTTCCCTTGAGGGGTTTAATAACGAGGTCATCTAGTGATAAATTTGTTCTCAGAAGATGGTGCATTAGTTTTGTTGATTTACTTGAGTTAGCACACGGTAAGTCGACCTAGCTCGGTGTAAGTACGTCTGCCCAAGCATAGGCATCCTGTGAGATAAAAATTGTTTGTTGATTTACTCGAGTTAGCACACGGTAAGTCGAGCTAGCTCATCATAAGTACGTCTACCCGAGCATGGGCGCCTTAGGAGACTAGTTTGGCTAGTGGTTCACTTGATTTAGTGTCAGGTAATACGACCTAGCTCGACATAAGTATGACTACCCGGGTATAGGCGTTTTGTGCATAAAGTTGGTATAGATGAAGTATTTGGCAAGGTAAGACGAACTAACATGGTGTAAGTGAGACTAACCGAGTATAGGTGCTCTGCAAATTGGTTTGTTATGGCTAAATCGTTTGATTCGATGTAAGGTAAGACGACCTAACTCGGCGTAAGAGCGACTACCCGAGTATAGACACTCTACGATTTGATTTGTTATGAGTAGAGTCTTTCACACCTGAAAAGACATCCTAGCCCGGAATGAGCCAAGTCATCAGAGTGCAGGCGCCCTGTAGTGGTGAGCTTGTTAGATCTGGTACATGGTAAGTCGGGCTAACTCGGTGTGTGAACGATCACCCGAGTTTAGGTCAGTGAAATGATTAAATACACGTAGTGGAATCATTCTATTATACATAAGGTAAGTTGGGATAGCTCGGTGTACGAGTGGTTATCCGAGTCTAGGTGCCTTGAGAGATGAATAAGTGCTAAAATAGATGAATCATTCTTGGCGTGGGATAAAACGACCGAGCTAGGAACAAGTACGATTATCCGAGTAGGTGCTCTGCGAAGTAAGGCTCAGAAAAGTCATGATAGCTAGCCTTTGGCCAAGTTTGTGAAACAAATCTATACAAGTCGAGATTGAGTATGGGCTCGTTTTAGCTATGGGTTTATGGTTCATCGAAAGGTTAGTTCTCTGTTAAGTGGGAGTCCCACGATTTTTCATGCTTAGCTTCGCCTAAGTCAGATTTTTGTTATACTTATTACTTCATGCTCAAGATGTAGAGATGAATTAGTATAATTGATAAAGTATTCGTGTGTGTATTGATAGTAGTTGTGTAAAGGCATTTGCAATAAGTCAAGTAAGTTGTTATTTTCATACTTAAGCTAACAAAAGCTTGTTATATGATTTGTGTTAAAATAAAGAGAATGAGTTAAGTAACGAGGCATGCATTTGTAAAGGTCTCAAAATCACTATACATAAGAAAGAGCAAAAGTGTTGCTAAACATGAAGTGTTCAAACTGTTAAAGTGTTAAGAAAATTTAACATATTACAAACCATAAAAGTTTAAGTTAATCATCCCTTAATTGGCCATCAACCACGGTTTTACCTGGGCCAAGATCCGAGAAGTCCAGATCGGGATGGAGCTATGATGCTTGTTCAAGAGCTGCCTCGAATCCTACAAGGTAGGATTGGGCAACATCTTGTTTGAAGGATTTTGTGGCCTTGGCAAGGACCTCATCTTTGCGGGTCAGTTCCCCTTTCAGCTTGTCAACTTCGACCAAGAGTTTGTTCCTTTCCTCGGCCAAGCTTGCTGCTTCTTGAGCTCGGTCTGCTGCCTCTTTAGTCTTCTCATTTCAAATTTGTTCAGCTTCTTGCTGTAAACCATTTGAATGTTTGATCTCAGATTGAAGGCAATCTATCTCTTTATGAAGCTCCACATTCTCTTGGACTCTCTGGTCCTCCGCTGTTCTCGTCTTAGCAATGACCAGGCAACCCATGGCAAAGGCTTGCCGAAATTTCTTCATGGCGTCACGAAGCAGATGATCTTCGTCGTGGGCCATGAGCCTATCTTTATCTTTGCCTGGGCAGGAAAGCCGTTTCACCATATGTGGGAATGTCAAAATCTGGATCCCACAAGCTTTTGCTCTTAGAGCTCTCCACTTTGCGTTATTGAATGACGATTATGTCTTGGTGTGGAGCATGGCCAACTGAGTGAGAGACGTCTTGATGCGAGGCTCGGGCATCTGAATGAGAGTGTTAAGGGGGGGGGGGGGAGCGGTTGCCTTCCATTTTCTCTTAAGAACAAGCCCCGAGGAGGTTTCCTCATCCTGCTCGGTCGGGGCTTGAGTGATTGTGACTGGAGCTTTCTTTTTATGAGTTAAAGAATCCTTGGGCATGTTAACAGCTAGCTTTGTCGTGCTGACAACATCCTCCATGCAAAGAAAATAAGTAAATGATTAATAACGGTAGCAGAGTTATTTTCACCCAGAGGAGGAAATAAGGAATACCAGTATAAGTTTTCAGAGCACCGGGGATGTACTCTTTGGTCAAGAAGAAAGAGGTGTAAAAAAAAACCTTCAAGCTCGTCAGGAACTCGCAGATTCCTTGGTCTTTTGGCGATAGATCTTCCAGGCGTCGGGTACTCTGGAATTTAGGCTCAGGGGTCCAATATAGGGGAAATCCATCCAGAAGAGTTGGATCTCCTGTTGAAGCTCGAACTTTAACAAATTTTCCTTTAAAGTTTTTATATGAAGACTGGAAAAGGGTGAGCAAAGCTCTTTCAGGGGCACGGTTCAAAGATACCCACAACTTACTGCTCGTGTGTTTAGCCTTGAAGAAGTAGAGAAAAACTTCAACAGATGACGAGATGCCGAGCTATGAGCACAAAATGATAAAGGCACAAATAAATGCCCAACTATTAGGGTGTAGTTGGGCAAGGGCAATATTGAGCTCGGTTAATAGCTCTTTTTCAAAAATGGATAAAGGGAGACGCAAGAGAACCTTTATGAAAAACGTGACATAAAAGAAACAAAATGGACCACCAGGATTCAATGACTCGTCACAACACCCGTCTTCTACAATTTTTACATTACCCTCGTGTCTTTTACTCATACTACACCCGTTTTCTCTTAAGTCTCTAAGATGTAAATGGGTGGTGTAATAAGAGACTTCTTTTAGAAGCTCTTTCTTGGCCCAGGGGTACATTGAACTGTAATCCATTGCATAAATAGCTAGAACACAAGCATAAACACAAACAGAGTATGAGTACAATTTAGACCAGGAAGAGTAAACAAATAAAGAGCAAAATAAAAGCATATTCCAATCCATGCAACACAATCAACAAGCTAAAACGATGATCATCGATAGAGAAAGGAATTACCTAGTTGTCATGCTGGAAGTGTGTAACGATGGTGAGAGGGAAAACGTGAGGAAGTTTTTCAGAGCAAGAGAACGAAAGAGTTTGGGAGTGAGGAATCTGCGTAGAGAATATAATTGAGTTTCTCGCAATGCAAATAAGAAATGAATGAATGGTTTTCATTAGTGGAGTTAGGTGGAATACCTGGTGTGACGGCGGTGAACCTGGTGCGACAGTGGTGGGTAGTTGCACAAGAGCAAGATGAAGCATCGAGGAGAGAATTTTAGAAGCAAAGGGAAATGGAAAAGTGTGGCACAAACAGAGGCTCGAGAGGGGATATATTCGAAAAAATGGAAGTTGAAATGTAGGGTTTCTCCACCGTTGATACGCACCACGTGTACGCTTTAGATTCAGTGGGATGAGACATTTCCTCAGAAATGCTTCGGCAATCGCGCCTCACCTACCCTATGGGGAAAACGTCGTGTCAGCCACCAAGTGCTGGAAAGCCTCTTCGCCTAGTCGAGCTCGGCTCGAGCCTGGGGGCTTGTGTATTGGCCAAGAGCTCGACTCGGTCCAAGCATTTAGGTCAGCTCACTTTTTGGGCCAGTATGGACCCAAAGGGTGGCCCATGAGCTCGACCCAGATGCTGGTAGACAGCTCGAAAAAGACAATAAAATAGAAGGAATATTCAGATTGATTATAATATATACGCTAATTAAATACCAATAAAAGTTTTTAAGAATAAAGTAGTTAACACCCGAGAATAAAGGTACATGGGAACAAAATGTTTTATTGTTGTTAAGCACCTGAAGATAAAGGTGCACGTAAGCAATATGTTTTTCTGTTAAGATTATATTCTCCCTGTTGAAATCTTGCTCTGATTGGAGAAAACAGTTGAAGGGATTTCTATAAAAGGGGCTTGAGACCCCTAGTAAAGAGACATTGTTATTGAATACTCTAAATTGAAACTAATTTTATATTTGAATGCTCTCACGAATTGATCGTAAGAATGTGATCAACAGGTAGAGTCCTCTTTGTCCCAGTGAAGTGACACCTTGAAGCAACAATTGAAGACAAAGCAGAAGAGGAGCTTGCCCATTCAGTCCATTCGAAGTCAACCGACAAGAACATTCTCAATATTTTTTTTTTCAGATTGCATTTGTTGTGTAAAACTTCAGTGTTTAATACTTGTATTTATTGCAATGCATGTCTCATGTATCTTTTGATAAATTATTTTTTATTTGTGTTGTATGAGTGAACTTAATTATACATATAACACATCTTATAATCTCTAAGTCAAGTTATGTGATATTTTATACATAATTATTTAGTCGAAAGAAAATTAATTACACCATTTTCGTAAAAAAGAAGTAAAAAAACACTTTAATTAAACGGTAAATAACTAAATAAGAACATGATCCTCATATTTAAGCGTCTAAATTATTTTTATAAGTT
>Ga0123341_1002313_pt1 | contig 15567 bp, 20 predicted proteins | sample Turbeapinknodule_FD_89959 | JGI IMG/M metagenome (GOLD analysis project Ga0123341, IMG submission 89959) | Root nodule microbial communities of legume samples collected from Mexico - Turtle bean Mexico pink nodule | ecosystem: Host-associated > Plants > Roots > Nodule | place: Mexico: Nepantla... | reverse complement strand
TCAAGGTAAGTGCCTATTCCTTCTTGATTGTATGATTGTGTGAGAATCATGATATGATAAGATCTATTTGTGAACATAAATTGTATGTGTTCAATTTACGTTTATTCATGTTTTGACTTACATATTTATCCTTATAGACAATCATTCTTTCATCGCTCTGTTGATATGTTGATGACATTATGTTGGTTGGCAATAATCTTCAGGAAATCTGTCGTGTTAAAAATCATCTTCATAACTCATTTAGTATCAAAGACCTTGGTACTCTTCGCTATTTCTTGGGATTTGAGATAAGTCGTTCACCTTCTAGTATTGTTCTCAATCAACGAAAATATTGTTTAGATATTCTTTCTGATAGTGGTTTATTGGCTTACAAACCCTCATTTTCTCCCATGGAACCATCTTATCCTCTATCTGAAAGTGAAGGTTCATTACTTTTGAATCTAGGTGAATATAGAAGATTGTTTGGGCGTTTTTTATACACACTAGGCCTGAAATCAGTTTTGTAGTTCATAAACTCAGTCAGTTTATTTCAAATCCATGAGAACCTCATATGACAGGAGCTCTTCGTGTATTACAATATTTGAAAGGATGTCTGGTATTGGTCTATTCTTTTCCAGTAATAATCAAATTGTTATCAAAGCTTTTTCTGATTCAGATTGGGGAACTTGCATTGATTCTAGAAGGTTTATCACTGGTTATTGTGTGTTTATGGAAAACTCTGTAATTTCATGGAAGTGTAAAAAGGAGTCTACAGTGTCCAGATCTTCTTCAGAGGCAGAATATAGAGCACTAGCTTCACTTATTTGTGAACTTCAATGATTACAATATTTGTGTTGTGATTTGCATACTAATATTTCTGAATCTTTAGTTGTCTATTGTGACGATAAATCTGCTATATGCATAACAAAGAATCTCACGTTTCATGAGAGAACGAAACACATTGAAATTGATTGTCATTTAGTTTGGACTAAACTTCAAGAAGGTCTCATTCATTTAATCCAAGTTTCTTCCTCTATAAGTGGTTGATATGTTGACCAAACCTTTGCATCCTCGGTTATTTCGTGAGATCCAAGCTGAACATGAAAGATATACATGTTTCAGCTTGTGGGACACTATTAGATGATAAATATGATCTCATAATATTTTAGATTTTCAGTTGTAACTATTTTTTCAGTTGTAATTGTTTTATCAGTTATAACCATAAATTATAACTGCTCTATCAGTTTCTGTTATTTATTTTTATCTTTAATTTTTTTATGTGTTATATAAATATAGTACTTAATAATGTAAGTGTGTAACAATTATTGATTAATAAAATATATCATTTTCTTTTCTCCCTTTTCTCTTCTTTCTCTATAAGAGATATACAAAACTAATAGATACAATAGTTGAATTCAAAATCTTTTTCTAGCAACTGTGGGGTGAGTTTGAATTGGGAGGGATTCCCATAATTTCATGGGTTAGCAGGTCAGATTAATTGTTAGGGAAAATAAAGGTGGGTAGAAACTCATAGTTTTCTTTATTATCTCTTTGAAGGAATCACATTCATTAAATCAAATTAGAGAAAGGTATTGTACCAAGATATATTAAACTCACTAATATTCATATTTTAAAGGTTAATTTCGTCTACATAAATTATAAACACACAATCTCTCAGATATTATAGTTGAAGTAGATGATTGGAGAGTTAGGTATTGTGAAATTATTCATTATGATAATTAAAATGTCATATATCTAGTTGATCATCAAATTTACCATGAGAGGACGTAACACCTAAACATCAGATTGCATTTCGTGAAAGAAGTTACCGGGTCTAAGAGTTCTAGATCTTGAAAAAAAAATTCAACATAAGTGTTTAGAAAGTCCTTGCCAAGATCGAGGTTCAAACTATGTTTGAAGTTAGAATATTCTGTTTGAGGAAAAAGGAAATTGAAACTATAAGTTCTTATATGATTTGGAGTCAAGGTGAAGAACTGTGAAGATTGACTCAAAACAATGTACAACTGACCACCCATTGAAGAACTGACACATAAAAAATCTAATGTGACATCTAATTAAGAATGACATTAATCCCCAATCCAACACTCTAAATCATTCGTATTGTCAGATTAATATAAGACTAAGTACTTCGTCCCTACTGATTGAGGCTCATCCACGCACATGCTCAACCCAAACCCAAACTATATAAATAGGTTAGCATGAGACACGTAAATGATACATTCAATAACATTTATTACTCATAATTATATTCAAACTATTGAGAGTTGAAGTACTTTTTACATATACACAATATCTCCCTCTGTTCCGACTTAGGAGTGTAACCTTTCAAATGACATCATAAAATCAACACAACAAGATCAATTAAGGAATAAACATATTCAAACTGGTGTAAGAACATATAACTTGGAACAATTATCTCTTATACCCTGCTCACATAAACTCGTGTTAACAATTGTCTTTTATACTCTTCTCTCATAAAATTGTGATATACTTCTCAATCAAAATAAAAAACTTATCGAGTTAAGGTGACTTATCACATAGAATAAAAGTTTTACTTGTAATCGAAAGATCTCTCCATATATTTCTCTTTCAATAAATATGATATACCTTCTATGTGAGTGCACTAAAACTCTATAATTGAAGTAACAATGTTTCTCAGCATTACATATATAATTAACATAATCACATAATCTAAATTTTGTTAATCTAAATTTTGTTAACTAAAATTATATGTTGAAAATGTTTAGAGTTTAAAATTTAGGGTTTAAAAAAAATATAAAAAAGTATGACTTATATTTCATAACATACTCCAAATAAGTATCTCAAGTCCTTTGAGCATGCTATTTAACCAGATGAAATTAAACTAATTCATTCTAAACAGTATGAACAAAGACTCTTTACTCGTATCAAATTTGGTCAATCTCTATATCATTGCATTTGCATTCCAGATAGCAAGACTTCTCTTTGACATTTCATCAAACAGGTACTTGGCTCACTAAAGATTGCTCAATTTTGAAATCAGGAAAAACTGAAAGATCAAAATCCTTTTTCTATTTTTTGAATTTAATATTATTCTATAATATTTTTATTGAGGTGCCGGTTTTTTATTGAATGTGTCCAACGCATCTCATTCCCAATGATTCTCGACCTCCTTTTGTTTGTTTGTTTGAAGTTTTAGGTAAAAGTCAAAGCATCCGTTGTTGGGCTTCTTGTAGAATCGATTGGGCCTAATTCAAAACCAAAAGGATCTGTCATCTGTGTGTTGCACCGATAGCGTTCCCAATTTTCCGAAGAGGGAAAATGTTGATTCGACGATTACCTTGGTCGGCGATTTCTATTGCCGCACCATTTCCCTGTCGTTACGGTGGTTCCTATGGACTTTGCATTCCCGTTCGCAAGCCACTTAACTCTTCTCCCTACTCCTTCTGCTATAGCTCCGGCATCAATCTCCCTCCACAACCGGTAATTTCGTTTTCACGCCATGCATAGGGTTTTTTCGCTGTAATATTTCTTGCATAACTCACCGAATTTGAATTTCCACTTGCAGGGTCACGAAACGGATACTCGTCACTCGCAATCTCTGAAACCCGGTCTTTACCTCGTGGGAACACCGATTGGAAATCTCGAAGATATCACTCTGAGGTACGAAACATCTCACTCTATATTTTCCTCATTTCGGTTCGGCGTTTAAGTTTAACTCTGCATTTGTTTGACATGCACGCGCAGGTCTCTTCGCGTGCTGAACTCAGCTGATGTTATACTCTCGGAGGACACGAGGCACTCAGGGAAGTTGCTTCATCACTATAACATCAAAACGCCTCTCGTAAGTATCGACCAATAGCAACTTGTGATTACTTTCCAATTTGCGTGTTCTGATGCGCTTTTGTAGCTCTTCAGATGAGTTATCACAAATTCAACGAATCACAAAGGGAACAGGTTGTGCTGAGAAGGTTGAAGCAGGGTGATGTTGTGGCTCTTATAAGTGATGCTGGAATGCCAGGCATCAGTGATCCGGGTATGGAGTTGGTAAGTGTGTTTTTGCTTGCAAATTTATTGTTGTCGACGAGGTTTCCAAATTTTGCGGTGGCGAACACAGTTTCCTTAAATTTCTTGATAATGTGGAGAATTCCAACAAGTGCGTTTACAATTGCTGTCCCGACCACAATTTTTAACCATGTTGACAACAATAATTTTGCCAAGGCAATTGTAGTTGAGGACCTTTTTTTAGAACCTTAGTTGTGAATATCTCTATATGTTTCTTAAGTGCCTGTTTGGTGATGTAGAGGATTTCTTTAATATAAAATGCAGGCCAAATTGTGTGTTAGTGAGAATATCCTGGTTGTGCCAATCCCTGGTCCCTGTGCTTTGGTGTCGGCTCTTTCTGCTTCGGGTTTACCTACTGATGAATTTACATTCGGTAATGTGCTGAATTAATTGAATCTTTGCATTTATGGTATTTTGGGACCTAAAATGGCTTTTCTTATGTTTAATTTGCAGTTGGTTTTCTTCCTAAACATTCTGGTTCGAGAAGAAAAAGGCTTATGGTTTCAGCTGATCAAACTACTACACAAATATTTTACGTTCCTCCTCACAAGCTTTCTCAGTTCCTTGATGAGAGTTCTTCAATTTTTGGTGATGCAAGGTATTGGGAGTTAGCTTAAAAGTGGTGTACTGCTGTCCTCTTTAATTTTCCAGTTGGAGAATCATTTGTTTGCATTTTTTGCAATATATTAATAATTGATGTTCTGAACTCTGATCTACTTGTTTATTTTATCATTCAACTTTAGCATGAATTTTGACATCTTGTGCATTAAACTTTTTCAATAAACAGAAGGAAGTTGTAAAAGAAATAGTTTAAGTAAGTTTTTATTTTTTTATGCGGGAAGTAATTACTTTTTCTGCAAGACCTTGCGTTGGGCATTATAGGATCTCAGAGGTGTGGTTAGGGAATATTGAATCAGATTGGTTGACCCTTCAATTTGATGATATTGCAGGAAATGTGTTATTGCTCGGGAAATGACTAAGATACATGAGGAGGTACGTGTAGCATTTAACTTTCTGTAGTCACTACTGTTCCATAGGGATGACACTTGAATCTGTTTATCGGTTATCCCTCCAGTTCATCCTTAAATGGATCCAACCAAGCTACCAAATTATAGAAAATAAAAGTTAATGGATTGGATTGGATAGTTTGAGTAAATACATATTGGATGGCTAATGGCTATAACTCTAGTGGATCCGAAGTCTTGGAGAGCCAACCTTGCTTCGTCTGTTCATAACTTCAAATTCCATGAAATAAAAACAGGAAAATATATTAGAGAGGAAAAAACCAGGTTGTGAGAGCTATTGATCGAAGAGAAATGAGGAACCTTGGGAGAAAAACCAATACTGAAAAATCATGTGTGGAAAAGAAAGAGGAAGCTTCCAGAGGAAGAACACAGATTAGAAAAGAAAGAGGTAGGAGTAGTATGAGAGGAATGAAAGCAATTGATTAAAGAAAACTGAGGAACCTAACAGAGAAATCTGTTCAGAAAAATCTCTTGTAGAAAAAAATATGAAGCATTTCGAAAAGGAGCACAAATCTTGAAAAGAATGAGGTGGAAGTGTGAGAGGAATGAAAAAATCATCAGTGTCTCAGAAAAATTGAACAGGGCACTTGTGGAGAGGAAGAGAGATTGAGTGTGAGATTTACTATATGAAATGCATTCTTTTCAATTAACTATCATAATATTTCTTGTTATGGTTATTTTGAAGTTGTTGATTCTGCAATTATACTTCACTTAATTTGTAGTGATACAAATAAATGGGGACTTATGACACTTAATAGAAACCCAGCAGTATGCCTTTGTTAAATAGATTTTTGTTAGTAGTTAGCTTAATCGATATGCAGCATTCTTGCTCTCATGGTATTTTTTTAACTTAGACAGTAGATATTGCTTATGTAGTTTTGGCGTGGTACCCTGGGTGAAGCCCAGGAAGTATTTTCCCTCCGTCAAGTGAAGGGAGAACTTACTATATTGATTCAAGGGCAAGCAAATTCTAAAGTTGAACCTCCATCGGACATTGAGCTTGAGAGTGAACTAAGAGAACTGATTGCAAGTGGGGAGAGTCTTTCTACGGTAGTAACCTCCTTACGTTTGCGTGTGTTCAAATTTAGTTTAAACAGAAGCTTGATATATGGTTATATGTTATTTATAAGTCAAGGTAATGAAAATGGTTGTGGATTTAGACGCTGGTCCTGTGTGGTTGTGTGCTAAAGTGATCATCAATTTTCTCTAGCTTTAGAATTAAAAGAAATGGGGAATGAGGAAAAAAATATCCATATTATGACACATTCATTTTAAACTGAAGATGGTGGTTGCCTTTTTTCTCTTTCTATTAGTTGATGTTGTCACATCATTTTTTGTGAAAAAGATCATGCTCAGCTCTGCTAAGAAAACTTCACTCGTATATCTCTTTCTCTCTGTTTTACTCCCTTAGAATTGAATTTAATCATCCTTAAAACTATCTAATTTACGTGGCAATTAATTTATTGAGTAGTCACAGTTAATTTCAGTATTTGTTTGATGTGTATTCCAACACATTTGTTTGTTAAGTTCAACTGCTGGGTCTGTAATAGGCTGTCAAGTTGGTCACCGGCAAAACATCAGTGAGTAGGAAAACTATATATTCACTTGCGTTAAGGAAGTTTGGGAAGCAACTTGAAGTGGAAGATGATTCAAATTAGCGTTTGTGGATTATTTCTGCAGGTAGGTTTGATATTTCTTTGCTGGTGTTTCATTGGTTACCATATTTTAGTTGAGTTATTCTTCTATTAAAGCGTATATGATCTTATTGTTAACAGCGAAAGAGATTCTCTGCTCAAACTTTCAACCAGTATGGTGATGGGTTTCCTTCTATAGTGGAATGAAATGATTTACCCCTGCTGTTGGAGCACTATTACCGATCATATTAAGAATGGTTGGGCTGGTATACCAAGTCTCCACGTTGTATTCTTCTCTACTAAGGTCTGGTCTTCATGACACAACAAAATTGATTGTAAATGTCTACTCTGGGCAAGATGGCTGGGTTGGGTCGTGCTGGCGAGGGAAATGAATGGCAAAGCTGAATTACATATTTGCTTTAGCATCTGGCGCCAATTTTATCAGGATTCATTTTACTATTTTTGCACATATTCCATCCTTAATCCATGGAAGAAAATCCTCTCCAGTTTTGAATAATTTGGATGAAATCTCAGCCATTGTTTTATTTTAATATTTGACAAGTAAAACATTATGTAAGGATTTCTGTTTCTTATTCCACCCATTTTGTTTTCGTGTTCGAGCCATCTGCGTTCATATGATAACTCCTGCCTGGGCTAGCAGCTTCTGTTTTCCTATTTTTGTTAAAAACTGTTTCACTTTTGCTATGTGTTGAGCTGGGTTGATATTATGGTTTTTGAGTAGTATCTTTTAGCCCTTTTCTTTCGGCAAACCAATAACATCTAAATCTCTTCGTACTAAAGCATCTAAGGGAGAATTGTGTCCTCTTCCGGTTTGTCATTAATTTTCACGTCCCCATTCTGTTAGTTTATTTGCAAATAATGCCAAACCAAGTAGCTAGGTAACTTGCGGAATTAAAGAGAATAATTATACTGACTGCAAGTTTATTTTACCATAATGAGGATTTCAGTAGGCAAATCGCTTGGTTTGATAATATATGCTTTTGGAAATCTAGACCCTCATTAGTTCGGGGTGTATATATAACCAGGCTACGGAATAAAAATCAATTAAACATTAATTATATCAGATCTTTATGGTCAAAGAAATATTATCTTAGTTCTTATCTGTAAAAATCATATATTTTGTACTATTTTTTATCTTTAATGACAAATATAAAAATTACATCGAAAATTATAAACAGATGGACTGAGCACAAAGCCTGCTTTTGCAGCAACATTACCTAGTACAGGTCAAATTGATCTTGCCAATGCTCCCTTACGATGCATCTTACTTCCTTAACCTTCAGAAACTAAAATGTGTCCCCAACTTAGAATACATAATTCATAAAATGAGTAGACACCATCTCATCACAAACAGTAAGGCATGCTACACCGGATTCTGTTATACCGATGTTAAAAATGAAATTATTATTTTTAATTAATGAAAAGTTAAAAAAAAGGTTAAGCTCACAAAACATGTGTATTAAACTCTTAACCTATTAACATTATTCATAAGGAGTGAAAAGTGAAAGATTGAGAAAGGAGTGGAAGTGGAACAGCTGCGTGGTTATGGAGGAAGCAGCCAAAGCAGACGGGCGGTCGGGATCACGGGCACTGCACAGCGACATCTCATGTGCACATGCACATTGCCCCTTTTCATCTCCTTGGCGGGCCCCACCACTCTAAAATCCTTTCACATAAACTCCAACTTACATCATAAATAAATACATTGGGCCAAATAATCTTACTTAATTACCTACTTCTGTCTCTCTCTATTACAAAACCCCAACTCCAATTTTATTACCCTCCCTCGCATCGCGTTACAACACCTTCTCTCTTAACTTTTTTTTTCTACGATCCTAATAACAACAATACTACACTTGTTCTACACTGGATGAGTGGTAATAAACTTGAAGCCATCAGTGGATTTCCTTATTCATCTATTAAAGAGAAATGTTTTGCATGTTTCTAGCTAACTAACTAGGTACAAATTACATTACATATCATCCTCCTTGGTGAGGGCTGAGGAGGGATGAAATTGAAAAATTTGCTGGCCTGTGGCTAAGATTCTGCGAGGATCGAATTGCATCTTCCTGGCATTGAATTGGGTCCACTTATCGCCAAAGTGGTCCATCCACTCCTGCTGCGTAGTGTAATGGGGCAGGTACTGTTTCACCTTGATCTCCGAACCATGGCAGAATCTCAAAATCTGACGGTTCTGATTAGTCAGGTACTCCAGTGTCTCAGTATCCAATGCTGATCTCAGAAATGCCACCAGGTAAAACACATCCTCTTCTGGTGTCACCACCGAGCTCCTATGGTCCCACCTACACATCACCATCACCAAAATCATCTTTTGGACCTTTCTTTTCATCCATGCAATCATACTACACACACTACACAGTTGTTGGGATTTACTTACTACTACGTTGTTAACAATCCTTTGACTTGTCAGATACACACTACCTTGTTATATTCTTTATGCCCTTTGTGGTGGTGCTTCGTTTCCTTTTTATCTAGACACACTAAATAACATCTATCTTTTCCTTCATCAACACATTATCCTTAATTTTGACATTTTCTAAACTGAACATAATTGACCTGGACGGTTGGCTATGGAACTATGTTAAAGGAGAGGACACGGTATCCCTACCATTGGAGGACTGGTCCCTATGGAAGATCTTCTGACACCAGAATCTCCCCAGTTGGATGACCATATGGCCATCCATTTTGTTTTCTTATGCTCTTCACAAAGGGAAAGAAAATAAACGTGTCTCTTCCTAGCTGGCTTTGATGAAGATTTTCACCTCCTGTGTTGGCTACAATACAACCCTCGTGTCTCCGTGTCTTTCTACTACATCCACATACCTATAGCTGTGTTTCTTGTTCTTTCCATTCATTTCCACTTAAATAATTGGAGTAAACACTCTTCTGTTTAAGCTTGGCTAAGATTTTTTTCTCTCATGGTCGGGTGCAGTTCTGTACTAGCTTACAACTTCTCAAAAGTTCTCTCATAATGTTTTCTACAAACATTATTGACAACCTGGATTAGTGCACATGATAATGAAAGTGGAAACAAACGGATGTTGCCATATCTATCATTAGCGAAACAAAACATAGTTAACACAGGTTTTGTTTATATCCCTAGTCCATTCATTCCGACAACAGTACTATCTGTCAATCAATCATGCACACATATCATTATTAAGTTCCACACTTATTGGGAATATTCGTTGTAGAAAACATATATTATGTTGTTGCACAGATTTTCTCTTCCATATCCAAATTCTTTTCAAAACTTCGTCCTCTGTTTCATTACTCCATTGAATTTATTTATTTACTTTTCTCTTCTCTAACCAAGTTGGATCAAAATGAGGAATGAGATATAGACCTTAACACTGACACCAGATAAGAGGTTGTCAGGAACGGAAATGTCGTTTATATATGAGGAGATCTACACATGCCTGCAAGCATGAGGTGGTTTTATTCTTCATATTTGACTAGGCATGTGTTAATATGATAAGTGAAACTATATACAGTGTAGTAAATGGATGCATGTGGAACTTACTTGCTTTTGTTCATAGGGTAGATGAGGATGGGCCCACTTGTCTTATTTCCGAGAATGCCCTTGAAGACACCCTTGTCGAAGTCCCCTATTCTTGATTTTGGAACAAAAAGATTGAGCCATGGATGAGGAACATCCCATAAACCCTTGGATCTAAGCTTCAACTCTGCCTTATGTACACGATCCAGAAAATCTACGTAAGGCAAGTCTGATGTGAATACCGATGTTGATAAAAAATGTAACTTTTTCAATAGACCCTGTATTTCCTGCCAACCATAAAAACGTACAACGTAGAAATCTATGAAACTGTCCTTGTCGTCGTTGCAATTTGCAACTGCAATGCAGAACAATCAAAACCCCAAAGGAAAACTAATGTAATTATTACATGCACATTTCATCTAATTTTAATATTCTTTTTCTTTTATTTTCAAAATCAATAAAGTTTAGTCATTTTGCTATTTTTTATCCAAAATATAAATTTAGTGAACATTTAATAAAATTTGGAAACTTTTGTAAGTTGTAAAATTATTATTCTTTAGAGAGGAAAACAAATGGAGATACTTTTTCGTCTCTATGTTAAATATGTGTGTGTTTGAAATAAATAAGAATTATTTAAAATAATGTAACTGATAACATATTTAGAATAAAAAAAGTGAGAATGTAAAGGTTTTCAAAAAGAAAGTTAATAGGAAGACCAAATATTAAAATCACACGTTAGTACTAGACTGATATTCACTAATTTTAATGACAATATATCATATATTATAGTTATATTGATAGATCTTTATGTTTCCTTTTGTAGAGATAAATAAAACATTTGAGTGTTCATAAATTATTTTTCGAAATTAAAAAAGCTAAACACGAAAAAGAAAGGTGGTAGCTTTTGTCGGGATGAGGCCCATTATTTTAAAGTTTGAGAAGAACTAAGAGAAATTAAAAAGAAGCAAGAGATTATTCTGGTGAAGTGCCAAGGCATTTTTAAACCATCAAATTAACTATTGTGAAGGGTGTATTCAATCTTGCGATTGAATCCAGATGCTAGATTGCACAAGATCTTCCACATGTTTTCTTTCTGTGTTTTTATTGCATTCTGTTGTACGACTACAGACTGGTCTGTGTTTGGTACAGAGAACAATCATATACGAGGACAGCGACACAAAGTTTAAATTCAACAAATTATGAAAATAACCCAAAAAATTCAATAAAATATGAGATAACGAAAGAAAATATGCATCTTATAGATGATTGCTAGCTGTCTATAGTTAGTAATCAATTGGCTTTTAGCCAAAACATGACAGATATTGAATTATTAAACCAAGCATGAATTTCTGAACCAAAAAAAAAGTAAGAGATTAAGTAATGATACGAAAGTTATGGTGAGATTTTGACACATAATTTCTTCTGTTTTAAATAACTAAATTTCAAGATTTCATATGTTTAAGAAAATAAACATTCAAATATGTAACTCGCTACGCTTCAGAACGTGAGTGTTCCTTTGAAGGGTGCTAGAATGATTTGGAGAAAAGACACAGGGAATAGTCTGAACTTCAAGTTTAATGTGGTAAAACTACCGTTATACTGAATAATACTATTTTCGTTCTTTCAATGGCATTGAAGTTGTCCTTTTATCTTTGCCAGTTACGTTTCTTTCTCCCTTCATATTCTATTGGACCTCTTATGCATTTATGAGCTGATCAAAATAACAAAAACTGAATGGAAAAGTCCGAAGACCTAATTATTACGCATTTATGTTTGATTTAGTGTTAGAAACTTAAGCCTTACATTTCACTTAAAAAAACACGTATTGGTGTATTCTTCTTTACTCTTTATCGGAATCTCTTTCTGTATTAAAGTGATGATCAGATACATATATAATGTATGAAACTAAAAGTATACATAATAATAAAATAGTAACACCTTATGAATAGACTAAATAAGATAAGTCGAGTGAATAAAACTACTGATATATGAATATTTTAGGTACGTAACAGCGCACTAAGTATATGGCAGTGATCAATATTATTAAAAGTGAGAGAGTGAGAAAGAAGAGAAAATCTACGTTGGGTTGAGTGTGTACCTCGTCAACAGAATCTGCGTTGTGGTGGTCGTAGTTTTTGGTAATCTCCAAGCAGTACAAAACACCTCCATCAGCGTTGAGGGAAGTGATATTAACAGGGTTACTTGGTGAAAAAAACGAAGACCTCCAATTATTGATCAGTCCTTCATCAACTATCACGAAACCCTCCACATAATCGAATCTCTCCCTCCCTGGTTTCCCATGCAGAGAAATCAGATACTCCTGGTCCTCACAAAACCTTCCAAAATCCGAATACAGCACTCTTATCCACCGAACCTGTTCAATTTTTATCATATATTACACATCTTATACTAAAAAAAATTCAACATCACATTAAGGAAAAAATAGTGTATGTACTTGTATTCATGCAGTCATAATAGACATGTATATATAGTAACTTTTTGTAATATATTTTTTTGTATGTAATAACTAATTTCGTTAATATTCCTTTATGGATAGTGTTATCAGTTGGTTAACAGAAATTAATTAAGTTGATTAGAGAATGTCCAGGTTTATATTATTAGAAGAGTACCCAAATCATCCCTTGGAAAATGACCCTTTTTAGGTTTTGTCGCTGATGTGAAGAAAGATTTTGGAGAAAAGACGTATCGTGTGCCCCTCCTATTATCTCATGGGAGTCATCTTCAACCGACTTTTTCATGAGATGGAAAAAGGAAATAATATTTATATTTTACCATTTTTTACACCGAGTAGGCTGCTTTTAAAAAAATAAAAGAATGAGGAGTGCAATGTGTAGTGTATGCATTAAGAAATTACATAGATAAATATAGTATTCATTTGATACAGCTTTTCCAACAATTTTTTGTCTATTACGTGAAATATTATGAGTCTGTGAGAGGTGAGGAGTGAGTAGGATAACAAAAGAGTGCACACAAAATGAATTGGTGGTGTACAAGTGTGTGGAAGAAAAGGAGACAAAGAAAGAGAAATTACGTAGGAGAGAGACACATACTCTGTGAGGAGCTGGTTCGAGAGCAATTCGAGCCCTTGTGATGATTCCAAATTGTCCAAGACCGCCAAGAACAGCATGGAACAACTCCGAGTTACGATCTTCTGAACATGTCACCAGCTCACCCTTTCCTGTTACACCACTTCCCATTATCATACCAATAAGTTACGACACTACTAATTAACCACGCTAAAGACAAACCAGTGGGACACCGCTGTTTAATTACTCAAAACCTTTTTCCCCCTCAGAAACAACACCAACTACTTGGCACACCATTTTTTTTTACACTAAAAACCACCAACTTTCCCAACAATAACACAACAAAACATCCCAATAATATAAAAATGGGCAACATAAGCATTTCCAAAAACATTATTAAACAGTGTTTTTGTAACCACTGAGATTTACTCTCCAGAAAATGATATTTTTGAACAGTTATTGAAAGAATTACCTGTGACGACATCGAGCTCAAAAACATTGGTGATCTGAGGACCGTGATTGAAGGTTTGTCCACTAATTCCAGCGTTGGATAGGGTTCCACCCACAGACAAATACAAGTAATCGGTCCAAGACATGGGAGCCAGCCCATACTCCAATGTTGCACTCAAAACCTCTATCCACAACTCCCCACCCCACACGTCCACATACATTCCTTTCTCACACACTCTAACACCGCTACCACCCTTTCCCATTTCAATCACCACCCCTTTCTTCTCTCTTATCAGCGCTTGCCCGTTTATCGAATGTCCATGCCCCCTCGCCGACACTGCGAACTCCGACTCGAACGCCGCCTTCACCACCCTCGACACGTCCTCCGCCGTCGCAGGGTGCACCACCTCCGAAGGCGCCCCTCTGCTAAGCCTCCCGAAGTCCACCGAAGCCGCTTCCAGCTCCCACGTGTCCACGCTCAGTCGACCCTCCAGTCCCACATCGAGCAGCTCCGGGACCACCGTTAATCCCACCGTTACTATTAGACGGCATATGGCGAATGTTAACAGAAGGAGCTTGTTGTTGTTGTTGTTGACGGCCATTAATTGAACAAGATAATAATTAATTAGAAAAGTACCCCACAGGCTATGTATGTAGCTAGTGTACGTGTGGTTTCACTGAGCAATTAATGAAGATACATGCATGTCATGTGTGTAGTGTACGATAACGATGCTGCTGCTGATGATGATGATGAGGTATTGGGTTGTGGGGTTGTGGTGGTGATGGTGGGTGAGGGGGAGGAAGAAGAATGTTGGGAAGTTCCAGAGAAGAGAACAAAATCTTGGAACAGCGTCGTGGGTTAACGTAAGAAGGATTTCGCTTTAAAGATTCTATACGCAACATGCAGAAAGATGAAGATTTTTGCACTCACTCTCTTTCTTCGAACACAAAAGAAAATAAGAAAGCAAGAAAGAAGTAGAACGGAGTTGATGTAGTGAGAGAGAGAAAAGGGTTTGGGTTGAAAATAGATAAAAAAAATTGGTGCTTGAGGTGAATTGTGAGGAATAAATGAGTGATTACTGCTTGTCTAGGATGTGAGATACATGGTCTGAATTTATAGGAGAGAGGACCACCAGAAACTGGGTAAAGGTGAGAGTAAAGGCACGTGGATGTTCACGTGAGAGGAGCGAGGCCACACGTGCCTCTCACTGTGGAAACAGCTTCACTTGGGCCACTGTTTTTAGGTCTTCAGCTAAATATTTCTACCTTTAGAAAGAAGAATGGTAATACAGTTCAGTTAAACTACAGTACACAGTAATTTAAATTTAAAGCTATACCTCATTTTTCTGTGTAAGGATTCAAAAGAAAGAAAGCAAGTGACAGATACAACAAACTAGTGGAAAGTGATGGAGTGAGGTGAAAGAGAACTTAAAATATACAATGCCAGAGTCTGTTTCATGAGTTTTTGTTGATAAGAAAATCATTAGAGATATACTTAGTATAATAACTCAGCATTTCGGAACACTATGAATGTTTACAATATCAATTTTTAATTTTGTTTTTGTTTCTACTCGTAACATTTAAATGCATTTTTGTCAAAGAGCTCACATAAATAGTAGCGATTGAAAAATAGATAATTTTGTATTCCATTAATATAAAGACTAAAATAAATTTTTCAACATAACATAGACCTGTAAACAAGCTTACAATTTTATAAGAACTACAATAATAATATTTGGCAATAAAATAAAGAAATAAGATCCAAAATGGTTAAGTGCATCAAAAATAAAAAAGAAAACTGCATGTAGAATTTAACTATATATATA
>Ga0123341_1002311_pt1 | contig 15574 bp, 6 predicted proteins | sample Turbeapinknodule_FD_89959 | JGI IMG/M metagenome (GOLD analysis project Ga0123341, IMG submission 89959) | Root nodule microbial communities of legume samples collected from Mexico - Turtle bean Mexico pink nodule | ecosystem: Host-associated > Plants > Roots > Nodule | place: Mexico: Nepantla... | reverse complement strand
GCCTTTGCAAATGAATAAAAGTAGCAATAAAATGGTTGATGTAACATGAGGAGAACAAGAAAATCGGTATCTCATTTATTCAGTCTGAACCACACAAATAAAAACAAGGAAAAACACTTTAAAACAGAAAAGACAAAACATACATAGTACAAACCCTCCGAATAAGAATAGCAAAGTCAAGACTCATGAAATTATAGTCTTGTGACTATATAATTTTTGGAACTCCAATACAAAAGATCAATAATCTTGCAACACAAATTAGGCAAGAACCCAAGTTCAAAATTCATTTGTCAATGAAGGAAAGTAATAAAGACAAAATAAAGTTTTGTAACGAAAAAATTGAAGTCAAATAGTCTTGATCTCTTGGTAATTATCTCTACTAAAATGAAAGGAATGACTCCAAGATCTTTCTTTTCAATTTGCCTATACCACCAATGTGACTAAGATCACAGCGCACAGAGACACGATCATAAATTCAAGCTTCAAGGAGACAATATCATAATTCAATCCTTTTGTCATATCATGTATTAAAATTGGACATTCAATGGCCCTCCATTATAAATTAAGTAAAGATCCAACCAACAAGTTTAGCCACTTAAGAATTAATGCAAAAGAAAGAAAAAATTGATGTAAGAGTAAAAAAAAAACCAATGCTTCACCGTTCAAGGAATATCTTGCCATTATTTACATCCCTGGAAAGAACAAGAATTCAACAAACTATAACTGGTAATAGAGGACGAAGTATAGAACTATAAGATAATTTCAAGAATTAAAAAACCAAGGGACAAACGGTCGCTCATAACATACTCCACGAGGTGAAGGACACCAAGCGAAAACCATACATACTCCATAAGATGTAGTATGCAAAGCATCCAAACACAGCTACAGATAAACAAATCACAAGTATACTCCTAGAAAACATTTGACAAAGCATCACATATTTCAAACTTTACATACAGTTGGTACAATTTGTAATCCAAAAACCTCACACCTACCCTGTCAAAGTAACAATTAAGGGAGAAGATAGCTAGACTAAAACGAGCATATATCAACACAATGATACCTTTTCAAACTTGTACATACTCCGAATGAAAACTAATAAAAGCTGGAACCTCAGAAGAAATTAGGTTATCATGAACTGGTTTCAAGTTGAACTTGCATATTCGTGCCGAAACTAGCGCTTAAACAAATCCTATTTCAAAAGGATTGTTGTTAACAAAGGATGGATGTACTTGTATATCATATAAAAAAAACTAACATAGACTAGTCAAGGGTAACTTCAATGATCATAATGTTCGGAATCAACTATCGCACTTGCTTAGACACACACAACTACTGTCACATGTGCCTTCCCACTATTCAACCAATAAGAGATACCACAACCAAATCATGGATATAAAAAAATAATGAAATGGAAATGTAAGTCCAATGATGTACCGTAACTGGGTAACAAACATCCATAAAGTCTTCACTGCAACAGATTATCAAATCATCAGGATCGAAGGCCTAACAACACAAATGCCAAAGCCTCTCAAACTCACGTAGTGCCTGTTTACAAGAACTCCCAATCCACAAGTTTAGCCATCAAAGAAAATAATGAATATGCAAAGATAATAAAATCTAAAGTTTCACGAGATCTCCATCCACTGTTTCCAAAACCTGCCCCCACATATCTATTGCCTTACTGTAAAAGTTTAAGAAGCATGGCAATTCAAGAAAACCAAGTTCAGCATGGCAAAATCAGCAAGACTAAGAAATATAGTCGGCAAAAAGATGGTGTCTGCTTCCACATGGTATCATAAATTGAGACCCCAACCCGAAAGAAATATATAGAGCTCTCATGTTGGAATAGAGAGGCATCACCCGTTACCATAGCCTCGAGGGTAGGCGTTGCTCATAGCACACGAAGATTACAAAGAGAACAATCCAAATACTTTTGTTTCTCTTCTTTATCGTATTAGAGATAAAACTAAATAGAACTCTCATGTACTGTTGTTTTCCAATTCTCATATTGGAGATAGAACTAAATGGAGCTCTCATACACTGTTGTTTCTCATCTCGTTCGCATATTGGGGATAGAACCGAATCATGGCGCAAGAAGATTACGACAAAACTTTCCAAATATTGTTGTTTCTCATTTTCTCATTGGTATATTGGGAGAGAACCGAATCATAGTGCAAGAAGATTACGACAAAACATGACAAATATTCTTGTTTCTCTTTCTCATTTTCTTATTCTATATATGGAGAGAGAACTGAATCATAGCACAGGAAGATTGCAAGAAAACATTCCAACTACTGTTGTATCTCATTCTCATATTAGAGAGATAATTGGAATAAAACTAAATAGAGCTCTCAATTTTCTCATTCTCACATTGGACATAGAACTAAATACAACTCTAATGTTGGAGATCATTCACATTTTGGAAGATAGAAGAGATCATCATATGTCATATTCAGAATGTAATCCAAAACTACTAAAAACAATAGAATGCAAGATTCATTTGTCAATGCAGCAAACAAAACACTACAAAATCAAATTGTCCAATGCTCTTGATAATTTAGTAAATGAAGTAATAACTAAGAAAATGACCTTTCAAATTTGCTACACCTAAGCAAATCCAAAATTAATTCAGTACTATAAAACTAAAGATCAATAATTCTCTCCTTAATTTCAATTGCTCCATGTAAAAGGGTCAAATTTCACTATAAATCCAGGACTCGTAAAAGCTATGAGAAGCCTAAATTACTTAGAAATGGACAACCTAAAAAAAATGAGTAAAAATTGCGAAAAAAATGCATATGCAGCAATAGAGAAAGAAGCAAGAGTTCACTGACAAGTGGCATGGCTGAACAGAACAAGAAACATAAACTTTTAATGACCATGATATATTTTCTTTATCTTTTTTTCACTATTATTAATTCAGTACTTCATATTAAGTGGTTAGAAATTCTGCCAGACAAATCCTCCCCAAATTACACGACCTCTAAACCCACAAGAACTGCAAGACTGCCAGTCAAACTACAAGGTTAGCAATGAATCCAACCAAAACTTAGAATCCAAACAAGAAGTTTAGTCAGTCACAAATAAAGACACAAGAAATGTAAGGGTAACAAAACCTAAAGCTTCACAAATCCCCTGGCAAGTGTTTCCACATCCTAGCTCACATATCAGTCTGGAAAAATATGCTCAATCTACAAAGTTTCAAATAAAGAGGAGACATCTTCCCTGAGCATTATTTGCTAGAAAAGAATCAACATATTCACAGATCAAAAAGCTAGATTTGACATATTTCAGTAATCAGACAAAAACAATATTCAAATTTATGTTTTTTAATCCTCAACCAGAATCCCCTGCTGAAAAGGAATTAACACAAAGTTACATATGATAGATCTCTGTCATCAAATAAATAACTACATCCAAACTCAAGTAGGCATCTGTCATCAAAGAGTATGGATAACCTACAGAATCAAGCATCTCTTTCCAGTATTTAGATATCCTACCTCACATCCGTTGCTTGTTTTTCGTGTACACTACCAGATTTTAATCCTCAACCAGTCTTACATGCTAAAAAGGAATGAACAAAAACGAATCAACACCTATACATAAAAAATTTAAGAACTATATTTAAATTCAAATAGATATTGGTAATAAAGACCAAGAATTTAAGAAAGCATAAGATGAATTAATGAATTGAAGGAATTAAAAAACCAGAGAAATTGAAAGAGCCAGTTCCAGTTAAAGAAAAAATATGTGTGGATACCAAAACCTAGAGCTTCAAGGATCTCCTGCCAGTATTCAAGCTTCAAGGATACTCACATCTGTCCTACCTAACATCTGATGCATGTTTGTCATGTACTGTACACCCCAAGAATTCAGGAAGGCTACGACGGCTCATAATGTTGAAGTATAGAGACAATAAGACATTCAAAACAAAGAGAGGCATCATAAAACAAATGACAATTCAATCCTTATGCTTCATGATCAAATCTCAAAAAATCAAATAGAAAGAAAACTCGTGAAATTAGGTTATCCTGAATTATTGGTCGTTCTAAGCACTTGTAGATTTTAATCCTCAACCGTTCTTGAGGTCTCCACATGCTAAAAAGGAATGAAAACAAACAAATCAACACCTAAAAAGGCATGAACGCAAACAAATCAACATCTAGACGTAGCAAAAAAGGCTCCATATATTTAAAAAAAAAGAAAGTTTTTTAATAGCAAAGAACACAAAAAAATGCAAGTCGAAGGGATGAGACCAAGCCTATGAGAAACACAAATAACTAGGAAAATGATGAAAAAGAAAGAAAAAAATAAAACCTTAACATTTAGTGGGGATTTTATATTAAAAAAATAGACTCCATACATTTAAAAGGAAGAAAGTTGTTTGATAGCAATGAACACAAACAATGCAAGTCAAAGACAATGGAACTCAATCCTCGAATGAATAACCACCTCATTTCCAAAGAACACATCAATCCTCGAATGAATAACCACATCACAAGATCGCAGTGAAACTAAAAACTATAGCTGATAAGAAAGAAACAAAGGTTGTTTTGACAACAAAGAACATGAAAGGAAACAAAACTCTCTTTGCGATTAAATGACTCAATTGCTGAAAGAAATGTCTGAGTGTGGAATAGAAAGAGAAAATTAAATGGCTGACACAGACGTTTACAGTGCCTGTCGTAAAGCGGTAAGCATTCCCAGTCCACAAGTTTATCCGTGAATAATAGCAGCAAAGAAAAAAATAAACACAGAATAAAACCTAAATTTCCACAGGGTCCTGATCCTCTGTTTCCCAAACCTACACCACCAATTCATTTTCTCCCAATAATAAATTATGCAAGAACAAGTTCAAAATTCATGTGTCGATGCAGGAAACAAACAAAATAAAAAGTTCTGTAATCAAAGAATGGAGGCAAATAATCCTGAGCTCTTGATAATTACACTACTAAAATGAAAGGAATAACTTCTAGATCCATCTTTTCAATACTGCTCCACCTAAGAAAAAAATAGAATTTTCAGAACTTCAATACAAAAGATCAATAATCTTGAAACACAAATTAGGCAAGGACATTGATGCTTTGCAAGAACCAAGTTCAAAATTCATTTGTCAATGAAGGAAACTATTAAAGACAAAATAAAGTTTTGTAATAAAAAAATTGAAACCAAATAGTCCTGAGCTCTTGCTAATTACCACACATCCATGTAAAGAACAATAATTCAACAAAACTATAACTAGTAATAAAGGACTATTAGATAAATTAAAAAATTAAGAGAGACACAGTCACTCATAACATACCCCATGAGATGCAGTACGGAAAGCGATTTTCACACTGCAGAGAAGCAAATTACAATTAAACTATTATGCCGCATAACATACTCCATGAGATGCAGGACATTATACCAAAAAAATCCAAACATTGCTGTAGAGAAACAAATCAAAATTAAATCCTTATGTTTACTGCAATCACTATTCAATGTTCGGTGATCAAGTATAGAGAAATTAGAATACCCTGATCTACAACCATTCTTGTTCCTCAACCGCCAAAAGAAATCTCAAAGACTCATGAGTTGCTTAAAGGAATGAACACGAATATCAAATTTTATTGAAGGAAACAATAACCGCTCTTGCTAAGAGGAAGTATAGAAACTTGACAAGGCGAATATACCCAACTAATCCAAACACCACTGCAGATAAACACATCACAGGTAAATCCTTATGTTCGGTCATCAATACCAGAAAAAATAATAATAAAAGGGAAACTCAAAAGATTTCCTTTATGCTGAGCCCTTGGCTGATGGGGTTTTTATATCTTCCATAGGCAAAAGAAATATCAGTGAACCAGCCATAAGCTTAAAAGGTGCAAAGAAATTTAAGCGAAAGGTTAAAAACTCGTCATCATCAACTAGAGAATTATACTAAGAATTCATGTACATGAATTTACTAATAATTCTTGTGTAAAAGCACATGATCCATAATTTACTATTGTGAGCGAGTTTTAGAACTTTCCACAGAGCAACCCAGGAACCTTTCTCTTAGAGGGCTTTAAGATTTGTCATACAACAATATGATAAATTAGTGCATAGAAAGCAATTAATTAATGATTACCATAACACAATATTTTATAAAATAGAATCACAATCAACATTATAAGAAATCATTCACATCATCAACATTCTAATGAAAATAAATATTTAATAAACAATCAGAATCAATAAAAAAACAAAACTAAATTGCCAAAGCCAAATACAACTACTATAAAATTTAAAAAAAGGACTTAGTATAATGTTAGAGAATCATTAGCCAACAAAGGACTTCTAGATTATTTTTCCAACAACAATAACTATCAAAGGTAATATAACAACCATGAATAATTATATAACTACCAAGAATAATTCTATAAAAACCACTACAACTCTGCTATAATCAAATAATCATATTAATAATGCATTTATGCAATTCAATAAAAAATAAAACTAGCAACTAAATATATATATATATATATATACATATATATCCCTAGAAAATATCATCATATATTTCAAAATTCCTAATCCAAAAACCCAAACCCTACCCTGTCAAAACAACAACCAAGAATTCAGGGGAAATCATAAGAGACCATGAAATCATGCAGTTGGTACTTGAACAATGCTAAATCTAAAAATCAACAAAAAAGAGAAATCCACATTTCTAGAATGGGCTCTTACTGGATCAAATGAACGGACAGTAATGTTAGCCATATAATCTTCTGCAAAAATGTACGAGAAACTGATCCCTTTTGCAAATGAATAAACTTGAAAAATTCACACTGCAAGACACAATTATGATAATAGGTATCACCTCTGAAATTACTTATCCTCTGAAACCCTTGTAAAGCCTGTTACTAAGAGCCATAAAAACTTCCAGACAACATGATACATTAGACGTAGCATGAAACGTAATGCAAACATCAATAAAGAAGCACAAATGACAACAGAAAATCCTTATATTTGGTGATCAAATCTGAAAATATCAATATAGAGAGGAAATCCTAAACCAATTTTTTTATTTTGATAGATCTTTGTCACCAAATAAAAAACTGCACTCAAATAGCTAGTCACGAATTAACACAAACTAAGGCTTCAATTGATCCCCATGTTTCTAAATGTCCTCACAAATCCATTGCTTGTCTTACCTGTAAAGAGCAAAAATTCAAGAAAACTAAAAACACTTGTTCCAAGGGAGGAATTTTAGAAAATATGAGACGATTTCTTAAACTCAGAAACCAACTCATTAAAGGCTCGATGAGATCCAGACATCGTTTGAATCCAATCATAAACCACTGTAGAAAAACAAATCAGAATTCAATCCTAATGTTGGTGATCAAGTCCTTAGAGGTTAAATAAAAAGTGAAACCTCATATAGAAGAAATTAGACTATTATGAGTTGTAATCGTTTCAAGTTGAACTTTCCCATGGTAGCACTCAAACAATCCTATTCCAAAAGCATTGTTGCTAAAAAACTATCCAAATAAAACTGGATATACTTGTACATCATATAAAAAAACTACCATGCAATATTAAAGAGACATCTAAATTTCAGAGAAACAAAGTTGTCTCATACTAGTCCAACTATAGAAACTTAATGCCTTGAGATTGGTTCAGTTTCTGATATGCAAACAAAGAAATCCAATACTGCTAACTTATCAAACATTACTGAAAATTGAAACCAAACGAAAACCCACAAAATAAGATAGCAAGACCAAAATGATCAGATAAAACCAAGGTAATAAGTCCTAATAATAAGTTTGTGACACAAAATTTCCAAAAGCGTCGTTGCACACAAACTTAAGATCGGTCACAGTTCTATATGCTGAAAAGTGATTAATGCAACACCTGGATTGGGTAAAGAAATAGAATAACAAAGAAAATTACTTTATCAAGAATTGTTCGTCATTCATACTGGAATTAACAAATTCACCTCCAAAACGTCAGAAATTAACAAATTCACCTCCAAAATACAATTCCACCAGAGTCGTTACTGAAATTAAAAAATTCACCTCCAAAACTTCATTATCTTTCTCGCATACAATTCATGTCCTAATAGAACAAATATAAAAAAAATTCACCTCCAAAACTCCATTATCTTTCTCGCATACAATTCCTGTCCAAATAGAACAAATATGAAAAAAATGAACGGTTTGGATAACTAATAAAAGAAGTCCAATTATCTAATGCCACATATAACGTTTGACTTTCAATCCCAAGTGGTTATAGAAATATTTTGAAAACACTCAACTCAATAAACAATAAAGGAAAAAAAGGAAAAAAATCTATAACTGGTTGATTAGACATGTTAGTCGTCCCACTATATTCTATCACTAGTTGAGTTAATAAACTGAAAAAGAAACCTCAAATAAAGACTCAATGTGTTGCAAACAAATAAATGCAAATTTCAAAACTCAAGGAACGAGAAACACATACGGAGATTGTTGAAACAAAAGTGAAGCATTTAAATAATTTCAACAAAAGTGATCATTCTTATACTAATTTCAAATGTTTCAGCGTAGAGACATTGATGTCATTCAAAGTAAGAGACATTGTTGTCTAGGCTCAGAGGAGATTACATGCAAAAATTCCAAACAACTTCACAACTCAACCCATATGTTTGGGATCAAGAATAATGAATCAAAAGGTTTTGGAAAACTATTAAAAGAACAAAAGACCTATGTTATAGAATTATGCAGAGAATTCATCAAAATTAAAACCTGAAGACATTCCAAATCGAGCACATAAGAAAAATAGTGAGTAGAGAAGTAATAAAACCTGAAGCTTCACAATATGTCCAACAAACATCCATGGTAAGTGTTCATTGCAACAAAAGTAGAAAAAGATAATCAGATCATCAAAGTCAAAGGCCCAATTACAAGAACTCCCACTCCACAAGAGTAGCAAAAAGAATAACAGAAAAGAAAATAATGAATGCAAAGATAATAAAACCTAAACTTTAACTATATCTCCATCCGATGTTTCCAAAACCTGACCCCTACATTCTTCATGTAAAAGCTCAAGAAGATTCATGGCAAAGCGCAAGAAGACTCATGGCAAAGCTCAACAAGTCTCGTGGCAAAGCTCAAGAAGACTCATGACAAATTCAAAGTTCACTACAACACAAGTAGAAGATAATCAAATCATCAAAGTCAAAGGCCCAATTACAAGAACTCCCACTCCACAAGAGTAGCTAAAAGAATAACAACAAAGAAAATAATGAATGGAAAGATTTTTTTTATCAGCATAATAAATGCAAAGATAATAAAACCTAAACTTTAACTGTATCTCCATCCACTGTTTCCAAAACCTGAACCCTACATCCTTAATGTCAAAGCTCAAACAGACTTATGGCAAAGCTCAAGAAGACTCAAGCAAAGCTCACGAAGACTCATGGCAAAGCATAAGAAGTCTCATGGAAAAGCTCAAGAAGACTCATGGCTACTCACGAAGACTCATGGCAAAGCCCAAGAAGTCTCATGGCAAAGCTCAAGAAGTCTCATGGCAAAGCTCAAGAAAACTCTGTGGCCAAGCTCAAGAAAACTCGTGGCAAAGCTCAATAGGAATCATGGGAAAGCTCAAAGTTCACTACAACACAAGTAGAAGATACTAAAATCATCAAATTCAAAGGCCCAATTAAAAGAACTTCGACTCCACAAGAGTAGTAAAAAGAATAACAGCAAAGAAAATAATGAATGCAAAGATGTTTTTTTATCAGCATAATAAATTCAAAGATAATAAAACCTAATGTTTCACTATATCTCCATCCACTATTTCCAAAACCTCACCCCTACATCCTTCATGTAAAAGGTCAAGAATACTCGTGGCAAAGCTCAAGAATTCTCATGGCAAAGTTCAAGAAGACTCGTGGCAAAGCTCTAGAGGACTCATGGCGATTTGAGAAAACTAATCTTCTTAAAAAGATGACATGACAAAGTAAAGAAACAATAAGATAAATTCACAAATCTACAATATCAAGGGAAGCCACAAATTGAAAACCAAGGGCACGAAGATGATTACAAAAACACTTTGAAATACTATTGTATATAAACAACAGTTCAGCCCATATGTTAGGTGATCAAGTCCAAAAAACATTAAATAATAAAGACCAAAATCAGCGAGGGACTAAGATTGAGAAATTTAGTTAGACTAAGATTGAGAAATTTATATTTTTTTAATCCTCAACCGGAATCCTGCTTAAACTCTTATGCCTATTACAATTAGGCATGAAATCCCACTGTGCAAGATTATCCAAAGAATAATAACTAGAAAGAAATAATGAATGCAAAAGATAAAAAAAATCTAAAGTTTCACAGGATCTTCCCAAACATATGACACGCATCCATTATCTCCCTGTAAAAGACGGGAGGAAACCTGGAGAATTAAATCAAGAAAGCTAAACTCTATCCTAACAGATTACAAACAATGCAGTGCAAGCAAATTACAAGAAACAATACCAAGTACTGATGGAGAGAAACAGGTTGACAATACAACCTTTATGTTTGGTGATCAAGTCCAGAAAAATTACATGATAAGACCAAATTAACAAGCTTCTGAGATTGAACAAGATCAGCAAGGGATTCAAGTAACTCATTCTGAGAACGCCGTGAAACTAAATACCATAGTTGAGAAATAAAAAAGAAACAAAGGTTGTTTTGACAACAAAGAAAATAAAAGGAAACGAAACTCTTTGCTATTAAAGGACTCCGTTGCTGAAAGAAATGTCTGACGCAGACTTATAGTGCCTGTCATAAAGAAGTAAGTATTCCCAGTCCACAAGTTTATCTGTGAATAATAGCAGCAAAGAACATAATCAACGCAAACAATAAAACCTAAATTTCCACAGGGTCCCGATCCACTGCTTCCCAAACCTACACCAACCCTCCATTTCCTCCCTGCAAAGACAAAACCATGAACTCCAATGATAAATTATGTAAGAACAAGTTCAAAATTCATTTGTCGATGCAGGAAACAAAACAAGACAAAATAAAAAGTTCTGTAATCAAAGAATGAAGGCAATAATTACGACTACTAAAATGAAAGGAATAACTTTAAGATCCATCTTATCAATACTGCTACACCTAAACAAAAAATAATTTTCAGAACTTCAATACGAAAGATCCAAAATCAAGATCTCCAGATCCTCTTCACTGGATCACGTGCTAGGGTGTCTACATTCTACCTCACAGTTGTTGCTTTTGTTGCTAAAAAAGACGAAGTATAAAAACAATAACAAATTCAAAAACAAAGAGTGATATTCACTCACAACATGATCGATTAGACCTAGCATGAAAAATAATGCAAACACCACTGTAGAGAAACAAATGACCACAAAATCCTTATATTTGGTGATCAAATCCGAAAAAATCAAATAGAGGAACTTCTAAATACTTCTGGATTTTAATCCTCGACCAATCTTTTTATTTTAATAGATCTATGTCATCAAATAAAAGACTACATTCAAATAGCTAGTCACGAATGAACACATCAGAAAAATGTAAGGGTAAGAAAACCTAAGGCTTCCAATGATCCCCTGCCAATGTTTCTACATTGTCCCCACACACATCCATTGCTTGTCTTATAGCTGTAAAGAGAAAAAATTTCAAACAAGTTCACAACTCAACCCATATGTTTGGTGATCAAGAATAATGAATCGAAAGTTTTGGAAAACTAATAAAAGAGGTAAAAGACCTATGTTCGAGGATTATGCAGAGAAATCATCAAAATTAAATAGAAGAACTTGCCAAACCAAGAAGCAAACCATCAAATCAAAGAGTATAGCCCAATCACACTTGCCTCATGCTCATCCCACAATGCCTCTTACGAACCATACACCATCAAAAATACACCCAAGATTATAATCAAACCAACAAGTTGAGCCAATTAAAAATTAATTCAGATGAACAAACAATGTACAGGTGAAAGAAACATTTAGCTTCACAGATCACAGAATTTTCACCCACCAGTTTTACATCCTACACCACACTTCATTGCTTAGCTTTCCTGTAAGGCCAATGAATTCAAGAAAACTATAACCAATCTGGGTAGAAGATGGAGGACCTAGACGTATCGCTCTTGCTTAGATACACACAATGAGATACCTTCCAACTATCCAACCAATAAGAGAGACTGTAGACATTCCAAATCAAGCAAATAAGAAAATAGTGAGTGGAAAAGTAATAAAACCTAAAGCTTCACTGCAACAAACATCCATGGTAAGTGTTCACTGCGACACAAGTAGAAGAAGATAATCAAATAGTCAAAGTCAAAGGCCCAACTACAAGAACTCCCACTCCACAAGAGTAGCAAAATGTATAACAACAAAGAAAATAATGAATGCAAAGATAATAAAACCTAAAGTTTAATTGTATCTCCATCCAGTGTTTCCAAAACCTGACCCATACGTCATTCATGTAAAAGCTCAAGAAGACTCTTGGCAATTTGAGAAAACTAATCTTCTTAAAAAGATGACATGACAAAGTAAAGAAACAATAAGATAAATTCACAAATCTAAAATATTAAGGGAAGCCACAATTCAAAACCAAGAGCACGAAGAAGATTACAAAAACAGTTTGAAATACTATTGTAGATAAACAACAGTTCAGCCCATGCCCATATGTTAGGTGATCAAGTCCAAAAACATTAAATAATAAAGACCATAATCAGCAAGGGACTAAGATTGAGAAATATAATTAGCAATAAGATACAGTCTGCTTCCATATCCTATCACAAATAGTGAGACCCCAATCCAAACGAAGTAAATAGAGCTCTCCTGTTGGAGCTTTCCTTTTAGAGTAGGTCGCTCATAGCCTTGAGGGAGAAAACTATACTTTTTCATTCTCATATATTGGAAATAGAACTAAACATTGAAGTCATTATGGAGAACATTCACATTTTGAAAGATAGTTGAGATCATGAGATCAAGGATAAAGCATAATTAAGTATCGCCCTAGCTTAGACACCCAGTGACTGACACGTGTAGCTTCCTACTATTCAACCAACAAGACAGAATACAGCCATTCCAAATCAAGCACATAGTGAATAGAAACATAATAAAACCTAAAGCTTCACAGAAAGTCCAATAATCTACCGCGATTGTCTCCACAATCCAACAGACATTGCAACACGTAGTAAGTCACTGCAACACAAATGTCAAAGCCTCTCATACTCATATAGTGCTGGTCTACAAGAACTCCCACTCCACAAGTTTAGCTAAAAGAATAACAGCGAAGATAATAAAACTTAAAGTTCTGTTTCTGAAACCTGCCCACATATATCTATTGCCTTTCCATAAAAGCTCATCAAGAACCATGGCGATTCGAGAGAACTAATCTCTTTTAAAGAGATGACATGACATAGTACAGAAATGTTAAGGTAAATTCAAAATTTGAAAACAAAGGGAGGCCACAAATTCAAAACCAAGGGGGCCGCTCGTAGGCTCGACACATCACAGGAAGATTACAAGAAACACTTCCAAATATTACAGTAGAGAAACCAGTTCACAATTCAACCCATATGTTGGGTGATCAAGTCCAAAACTACTGTAATACCTTCAAATGATTCATTGATTGTGTTAGTTTAGCTACTGATGCTCTTAAGAGAAGATGAATTCATAAACTCAAGAATGAAAAGCCAATAGAGAAAGTCATACCAGGCTCAATGCTATGCAACACCTGACAAAAAGAAAATCAACCCTTACTATTAGGTGATCAAGTCCAGAGAAATTAATAAGAGGCAACACAAATTAGGCAAGAACATTGTTGCTCTGCAAGAACCAAGTTCAAAATTCATTTGTCAACAAAGGAAACTAATAAAGACGAAATAAATTTTTGTAATAAAAAAATTGATTCCAAATAGTCCTGAGCTCTTTCTAATTACCACTACTTACTAACATGAAAGAAATAACTTCCAAGATCCTTCTTTTCAATTTATCTATGCCTGAGACCACCAATATGTGACTAAAATCACAGTGCACAGAGACATGATCATAAATTCAAGCTTCCCAAGAGACAATATCATAATTCAATCCATTTGTCATTATCATCTATTAAAATTGGACATTCAGTGGCCTCCATAATGAATTTGGTTATGTCTAGGAAGAAAAAATAAAATCCAACCAAAAATTTTGGCCACTTAAAAATTAATGTAAAAGAAAAAATTGATGTAAGAGTAAAAATGAAAAAATACTAATGCTTAACCGTTCAAGGAATATCGTGCCATTGTTTCCCTGTCCTATTCCACACATCCCTGGAAAGAACAAGAATTCAACAAACAAACTATAACTGGTAACAGAGGACGAAGTATAGAACGTTAAGATAAATTCAAGAATTAAAAAACCAAGGGAGAGACGGTGGCTCATAACATACTCCATGAGGTACAGGACACCAAGCGAAAACCATACATACTCATAAGATGCAGACACTATGCAAATCATCCAAACACCGCTACAGAGAAACAAATCACAATTATGATTTATAACATTCTCCATGAGATGCTGCAGAACATTAAGCAAAAATAATTCAAACACCAATTAAACCCTTATGCCTCATTACATAAAGGTAATCCGACAGATAAAAGCACATCAATCGATCATTTACTAATAATTCTTAATAACTCTAATAATTTTTGGGTTCTACAATACAACAAAAGCACATCGAAGAATTGCAAACATCATATAATTCGACAAAACCTTTGTGGAGACTTGTCAAGAAGTGAACTAGTAAGAAGCACAACAATCCCGAAAAAATGCTTAAAATATTCAATCGTCGAAGAAATACCAACAAAATTCAATCATCGAAGTCAAAAGTCAAATATGATAAATGAAAGATACCAGAACCCTTAGCCAACAAAAGACTTCTAGATTATTTTTCCCACAACAATAACTATTAGGTAATATAACAACCATGAATAATTATATAACTACCAAGAATAATTTTATAAAAACCACTACAACTCTGCCATAATCAAATGATCATACTAATAAAGCATTTATGTAATTCAATAAAAAATAAAACTAGCAACTATATATATATCCCAAGAAAATATCTGACAAACACATCATATATTTCAAACTTGTACACACATGGTTGGTAGTTGAACAATTCCTAATCCAAAAACCCAAACTCTACCCTGTCAAAACAACAACCAAGAATTCAGGGGAAATCATGCTGTAGATACTTGAACAATTCCAAATCTAAAAATCAACAAAAAAGAGAAGTCCACATTTCTAGAATGGACTCTTACTGGATCAAATGAACGGACAATAATGTTAGCCATCTAATATTTTGCTAATGAAAAAACTTGAACAATTCACACTGTAAGACACAATTACGATAATAGGTATCACCTCTGAAATTACTGATCCTCTGAAACCCTTGTAAAGCCTGTTACCAAGAGCCATAAAAACTCAGACATGATCCATTAGACGTAGCATGAAACATAATGCAAACATCACTGCAGAGAAACAAATGACAACGGAAAATCCTTATATTTGGTGATCAAATCTGAAAATATCAAATAGAGAGGAAATCCTAAACCAATT
>Ga0123341_1002310_pt1 | contig 15575 bp, 6 predicted proteins | sample Turbeapinknodule_FD_89959 | JGI IMG/M metagenome (GOLD analysis project Ga0123341, IMG submission 89959) | Root nodule microbial communities of legume samples collected from Mexico - Turtle bean Mexico pink nodule | ecosystem: Host-associated > Plants > Roots > Nodule | place: Mexico: Nepantla... | reverse complement strand
TAAATATAACTATGAGCTACTTTTTTTTTACATATAAAATATAAAAATATATACAATTTTGTTCAATTTTTATCAACCTGTTAAACTTAGTCTTTAAAAAGTAAACACAAACATTATAGTTAGATTGAATGACAAACATTGTGTATTTTTTGAAGTTAATCTTTATAAAATATTCTTAAGGATAGTTTTTGCCAGTTAAATTTATAAGGAATTAATTTACCTATCATGTTTTATAACTAATGTAATGCATTGATGGCTATAATTGAAAAATTTAGTTCAAAGTATTTATTTTATTTAGTATTATTAACTAGTATAATATCTTTTTTATACTGATAATAGTGAATTAAAGACTAACTGGATGTATTAAAATCCATTTAAGAACTTCACTTCTCTAATATATATTATTTATGGGAGTATAATTTTCACAATTTTAAATAATATTTTTTTATTAAATATATCATGTCTGTAAAATTTACATAAAAAAAATATGTCTTAAACAAAACAATAGTAGTAGAAGAAGAGTTTATTTGGTTTTACTTGACTAAAGAAATAAAAATAAATAAAAAGAGAAAGAGAAGAATTCCATTCATTGCTACAGAAACCAAATCTCCAATCTCTTCCAGAATCTCCCAAAAACCAAACCGTCATAGGTAAATTTTCTTCTAATCTTCTTTACTGGCTATGATTTTCAGTGTTTCTTAAACCTTCATTCATGTGAATTTGATCTTTCTCTTAAACCTTCGTTCTCGTGTCTGCCATTAATATTTTTGTACACGAATCTAGTTCAAGCTTGCACTAAACCATGAAAAAAAAGAACTTTCGCAAACAGAATAACATAGGGTATGACAAATTTGAGTAAAAACCAAGAGGGTATGAGATTTAGGTTTCATCCCAGTTAGCAAAAGGATTTGCTTTATATGAGAATAATAATATTTAATGCATATCGGGTTTGAGTTCAAACGGAACCTGTTGTGTTATTGCATCCAAGTAACTGTCTCCGACACTTCTGTTAATGTTAAAAATGACTTTTGAATTTGTTGGACATTAAGTTTTGTTTGATTACTTGTCCCGATAAACGCTTCGTGGAGAAGAAAACAAGAAGCTAGAATGAATTAAACTTGTCGTATAGGTTAAAATTGACTTTTGTGTTCCAATTTTTATAGAAGATCTCTGATCTAACTTTCCCAAAAGTTAAGGTGGATAATAAGTTAGAATATTTTTTTGATTCATTTTGTTTCCTATTTTTCTGCTCTAAGTGTTACTGGGGAAATTTATTTCCTGGATTATATCATGGAAGCTCCTTATAACTTGTTTCTGTGTTTAGCATTTGGTCTGCAGCACTGCTTTTTGTTACTTCATTTGGAAGATGTAATTGAATGAATGGTTCTCGTGTGGAATATAATGTAGTCAACTTCTGACAGAGAAAATATCGTTGTTTTGTTATATTTGTAAGGTGCTGGTGATGTAGGTGGTTAATAAAACGTGGCAGCCACATGGCAGCTAGCTAGTCTAATTCTGTTATGAATTCTAGTTTTTGCATTGTTACAAATAACAAACTATGTAAATTAACTGGGGTTTCGAGAATTTCTATCAAGCACCTCTTGAGATCTTCTTCTCTTAAATCAATACAATTCTTCAGATTCTATTCTTACAATTGGAATCCCTAAAGTTCTGTAGTTCTTCGAATAGTTTCTATTCCTAGTTCTACCTTCATCAGCTGGGAGAAAATGGCTTTAGACTAGTACCTAGTCTTTTGTGTAAGCAGAGTCTATAACAACAGTGTCTTGTAATAGTGGTCTGACGCAGTGTTGCTTTCCTGCTTTTCAGGTTTAGTTCTTGGAATTTCGGGGGTAGTCTTTCATTCACTTTTATCTTCCTGTAGTAGATGATGATGTTGTGCTATCTTTGAGATGTGGGAATTTGCATTACTTATTATGGCTGTTGAGTTGCTTTTGCAGAGTCAATAGAGAAAAAAGTCATCTTTGGATTGTGGGTACTGATTGCCATTCCACTCTTCAATTTGGACAACTAAAACCGGTTTGTATTGTTAGGTGGTCTAGAACACAACTATTACGTTATCAATTGATTTTTTTATAGTGTTTAAGTAGGTTTCTTATCTTCAGTTAGGCCGACATTTGCTTTTTACTTAGTTTATTGAATTTAACATAGCCTTTGATGTTAAATGGTAAATAAAACATTGACTAGGATATTGGAATATGAGCTAGGCAGGTATGTTTGATTTCAAAGTTAGAAGTGCTTTTGAGGGTATGAAGGAGGGTTGGTATGCAGCCTTAGCCTTGCATATGCAAAAAGGATGTTTCTGAATTGAAACCCATGACCAACCAGTCATGGCACAACTTTACCGCCGCACCAAGGCTTGCCCTCTAATAATATAAATATTTTTTATTACAAAAATAAGTTTACATCAGAAGTTATTTTGCCATGTAATCACAACTTTGCACTTAATTGGCAAAAAATTTCTGAATGTAAGAAATCACCAATTTACTATTTTGTTTTAGAATTAGACCTGATTGAAATTTCTGAAATTTTGAGGGATCGAATTAATTAATTCCTTAGTAACTAAATTGGAAAGTGGATCAATGCTCAGGATCAAAAGTGTATATTAACCTCGCCTGTCCTTCAAGAAGCACTTGAAGAAGTGATAGCACAGCTCGGATGAATAACCCAGGGACACTCAAGTCTTCTAGTTCTGAACTGGATCTTGATCAACCAAACATTGAGGATTACCTCCCTTCTGGATCCACCATTCAACAAGAACCTCATGGAAAGCTTTTCCTGTATGCCATCACTTTTTCTTTGTCTTGCTTGTACTGTTATTTGATACTGAATATAAGTTTGAAATGAAAAAGCAGTATTTTCTTCAATGATCTATTAGAGAAGAAATGTTCAGGCACCATTTTTATATTCCTAGTTTTCTTTCTGATACTTTTTCAGGCATGATTTACTCAATATCTCTCCTACTCTATCTGAGGCAGCAGGTGCCATTGTAGATGTAAGCTATTGCAGTGATATTTTATTTGTTCTTTTCTTGTTTTGAGGTGTCAGTATTTTCTTTCAGAGACCCAAATCAGCAACTACTGCTGATATTAATATAGTGAGAACTTAATATCAAACATAATTAGTTCACATCTTTTAAGTGCTGAACATTATCCTGCCAGCGTGTGTTGCTCCTTGATTAGGCTTAGGTGCTTTGCTCATTGGTTTAGAACATTTAATGTTGGGCAGGACACATTCACAAGGTGCTTCAAGTCTAATCCTCCGGAACCATGGAATTGGAATCTATATCTGTTTCCTTTGTGGTGTTTTGGAGTTGTGATTCGATACTTGATTCTGTTCCCTATCAGGTTAGCCTTATTCCTAAATCCCAATGCCACATATCATATTCGTATAATAACTATGAAATCTGGAATATTCCTAGCAGATTTTTAATGCTTTTTATATTATTTTTTGCCTTGTAGAATTAGGTATTGAGATTAGCTGTCTCAGAAAAATATGATTTTAGGAATTCGAACTTTGTCTTTGACCACATTGAGTTACGTCCTTTCTATTTGGTCTGTACGTCTGTCTGACTATCTTTACTCCTTTCCATGTTGATATATTGAAATGGTTTTCTGTTCTGAACTGCTTCAGGAAGTCCTTAGCAAGATTAATTTATAAGTAGATGGTTTACAATATCTAATATTAGGAAACTGGGAAAATATACAGAAAAATGTACAGACCCAGAATGAGTTACTTTGCAGTCATTTTTTTTGTCCAAGTGATGCCATCCTAATTGACACTGCAGGGTTATAGGGTTAACACTAGGATGGATAATATTTCTTTCATCCTTCATTCCAGTGCACTTCCTATTGAAAGGACACGACAAGTTAAGGAGAAGTATCGAGGTGCATATTCAACTTATTCCATCTTTTTCTATTTTGATCATTTTGCTTAACATTGGTCTCCATCTCATTACTAAAACTACAGTTGATGACCATTCCCCCTGCCGAGTTGCATGAAATAAGTTATAAACAGCCAGCTATTTGTAGCACCCTATAGCAGAATTTTGTATGGTAATGTATCTTCTAATGGCAGTTGTTGCAGCAGTAAAACGGCTGTTCCCTGTGCTGCAGTGGTGTACTAGGCATTTTGAAAATCTATTTTTTGACCTTGAGTCATTTAGGAGTTAGGTGCAAACTCGAATTTTAAGATTGATCAATACCTAAACTGTGACACATTTACTTATATGTTTTTCATTCTTTTTTTTATTGTTAATTACGAATATAATAAGTGAGTTTTTCTTTTCTTTTAAATAAAAAACAATTCAAAATGGTGGGCCTTCCTGCTGTAGTACTTTTTGGGGTTGGTTGCTAAGTGTTACTATTAGCGATTGATAACTATAGAATATATACCTCAGATTGTGTCCAAATTTGATATTCCTTGTGTACTTTTATTTGAGCATTGTAAATTTGATGATTCATTTGGTTTCAAGTATAATCTAGCTTCAACATTTTGCCTCATCTTTTGGGACAACATGGTCTTGCCTTTCCACTTTTATTTTACGGTAAATGATGAAAGATTTTCTTCCTCTTGGAAGAAGAATATTAACATTACAATTAATAGTGAGGTTGTTGGAAAAGAAAAGGTATTGAATGGCCACAATTTAAAATGCAGACATGATTTAGATTAATTAGACTAATGGGACAATGAGTAGATGTTAAATAATGAAATTGAAAACCACTAGTGTACAAGGTGTCTTCTTTTATTGTTGAAGTTCCATAGTTTCCAGCCATTCTTTTTGTAGGCATTATTTAAATTGGTCCTCTATGTATTGACTTACTTGATTGACAGATGCAGTGGAGTGCATTGTTCATGTTATTTTCCTATTCTTGTTGTCATGGCATGAATTGGGAATGGTCTCTCTGACATACTACGTCTTTTCTCCCTGTGCTGAGTATTAATACTGGACGTTGTCCTTTTGTCATCAATTTATGTGCGTTGTAAATTGTTCTTTTCCTTCAGAGGTCTTTGGTAGAGATGATGTGCAGTTTCTTTGTTGCATCATGGACTGGGGTTGTTAAGTATCATGGACCAAGGCCTAGTAGGCGACCAAAACAGGTTTGATGAATATTGTTGTATTATCCTTATTTATGTATTCAAGAAAGAGTAAATGTTATCTATTCTAATTTGAGCTTCTCCTTCATTTATTGAGCAGGTTTTTGTAGCCAACCATACTTCCATGATTGATTTCATTGTGTTAGAACAGATGACTGCTTTTGCTGTTATTATGCAGAAGCATCCTGGATGGGTTGGTAAGCATATAAAGCTGCCATCTATGTTAAAAATATGATACACAAACTTATGTCTTCATCATCCATAATAAGCTGTGTATTCTAACTCCTAATCATTGGTACATTGATGTTTATATATGATTACACAGATTCTAACTACAAAAGAGAAGGTGAAAAGTTCACCAAAATATGCGTAAGAAAAGAAAATGAAAAGAAAAACGTAGGTTTAAGCACTATATCCTTTCTTAAGTGTTCTATATCTTGCTGTTGGGCAGTCTAAATGGCTGTCTGGAAGAATAGGGCATGTGAAAGTGCAGCACATTTAGGGATGATTTAACACTTCCATCTTTTGAAGAAAAAAATTGAATCATTATATAATTTATACTAAAATAAATATTTGTGAATTTTCTTAAAAGTATATCTATTGTGCAGGATTATTGCAGAGTACAATTTTAGAGAGTCTAGGATGCATCTGGTTCAACCGTGCAGAGGCAAAGGATAGGGAAATTGTTGCAAAGAAGTGAGTATAAATAAAGATGTTATAAAATCTATTTCAGATGTAGTTCTTTTTTACTTACACAATATTTCATGTCCCAGATTGAGGGATCATGTCCAGGGAGCTGATAACAACCCCCTTCTCATATTTCCTGAAGGAACTTGTGTAAATAATCACTATACAGTCATGTTCAAGAAGGTATTTTTAATTATTTGCATTTGCTGTCCATTTAAAAATGCCAATGTTCTCCTACTTATTTTAGGAATATATTTTTTATTCTTTTATTTTGTACTTGCTGACTTCTATTCCCATTTCTGTTCTCAATAAATCTGTATTGAAGCTTTCTAATTTTTAATGGTGTCTAGGGTGCATTCGAACTTGGCTGCACGGTTTGCCCAGTTGCAATCAAGTACAATAAAATTTTTGTTGATGCTTTTTGGAATAGTAGAAAGTAAGAAGATGCTTCTCACATTAAATGTTTCTACAATGCTGTTTGTTGCTGCATATGACTTTGCATTTCATGCATTTTCAGGCAATCATTCACTATGCATCTGTTGCAGCTAATGACATCTTGGGCAGTTGTTTGTGATGTTTGGTACTTGGAACCACAGAATCTGAAGCCAGGAGAGACAGCCATTGAGTTTGCAGAAAGGTAAATAATGTTGATCCTGATTCTATGCTGGGAGATATATGTTTAGCTTTCTCTTGGTCTTGAGATAGTCCCTATTTAATTAACTATGCAGGGTGAGAGAAATAATCTCATTGCGTGCTGGCCTTAAAAAGGTTCCTTGGGATGGATATCTAAAGTATTCTCGTCCTAGTCCAAAGCACAGAGAGAGGAAGTAAGTTAAATTCTATAATTTTTTTTCCTAGTGTGCAATATGCTGTCATATGGCCTGTCACAAGTGTGCTATAATTTGAAGGTTTATTTTACCTTTCTGAAATTTGTATTTAGGAATATATATATATTTTATTTTGTATTCTGGATTGTACATTCCGAAATACAAATTTTTGTATTCTGGAACTTGTTCTAGAAATACAAAATGCATTCTAGAAATTGGAAGTCTAATTGACTTGATACATATTAAAGTCTAATTGGAAGAAAGTGTTATTTTAGTTTCTTAGCAGTGGTGGATCATATTACTGATCACCAATATTTGCTGGAACAACTTAGGGCTGTTTCTCCCTGCACCCCCAACAAATGACTTCCTGCACCCATCATTCTCAGAAATGACCATTTTACCCCTTTTAAAAATGACTTCCGGATTACTCTTTCTGGAATATTTTCGGAACATACTTTTCAGAACACATTTTATGAATTCCGGATTTATCACTCTGAAAATTAAAATGATATGTTCTGGAAAGGATATTCTGGAATGAATTTTTGCCTTCTGGATTTCCTATTCTGGAAACACATTTTTGCTTACAGCACCCATATTCTGGAAATACCTTTTGCTTATGGAACCTTTATTACGGAATTATCCAAAATTATCAAGGATAATTCTGGTATTGCATAGAATGTAGGGGTGTAGGAAGAAATACCCACAACTTAGATGTGTCAAATTTGTTACTTGACCCTCTAATTTTTTTTCTCCAGTAATATTTATAGAATTGGTTAAATACTAGAAACATGACATTTTGCAAGGTAGAACAAATTCCGTTTGTTAGAATTTACATACACTAGAATTTATTTGTTTTACAATATATATTTTTGTTCATTTGAAGTTGATGTTAATTTGTTGGTTATGATGCATCTGTAGACAACAGAACTTTGCTGAGCTAGTGCTGCGGCGATTGGAGGAAAAGTGATGTGTACCTTTGTGTAGATTGTTCTTACTTGTTCTTAGAACCCTTTTTCATGTATTTTTTTCAATGCTACTATTATCTTTAGATTTGTTCAGATATGCATATATATATCACCCAATAACGAAGTTTTCCAATAAATTTTCCCATGGATTGTTGCTGTCTGTACAAACTGGTGAGAGCCAGATCTTTTAAGGATGAAGAATTTTATTCCAAATTTGTATCTTAGAAATGTATATTAAGAGAGATCTATTAACCCATATACTTTATGTCAATCATCATAACTTTATACAAAATGTGATCAATTTAACGGTTGAAGTGTAAGTATATGTTTTCTGCATCAAATTTTATAGAAAAATTAACTACAATAAGTAAAGTTGTTTGAGATAATAGTTGAAATTTACATTACACAAAATCTTATGAAGATAAGTTTTCTTTCATTTAAAAAAATGATTATTTTTCAATAGTGTTTTCAACTTCTTACTTTTTTTGTGTGTAAAAGACTGGTTTTATTGTTGCATCCAAGTGAAGCTAATCATCTCAACTATTTTTTCAGTATATTTTTTCTCAGTTACAAATAATTATAATTATTATTAAAATAAGGTTTAGATAACTTTTGGTCTCATAAATTTGCAAATTTTGCATATTGTATTTAATGTTTTTATCTCGTCTTGATCCTTGATAAAATTTATATTTATATTTTGGTTTTGTTATATCGTTTATTATATTTATAAAAAATTTTTGTTGTCTTCCTGATTATTTATTAGTGTCTTTTAAATGATGAAATGTTGGTTAAATAACTGTGTGAAAAGAGTAAAATTGATACATATATTTATTTTGATAAAAAAAAGCTATTAAATGTGATACAAGTAGTGTTATTTTCTTTCATTATTTAAAATATACATCTCCTAGTTCTTGTGATCTTTCCTATTGCAAGATGAAACCTTAATTAAAGGGAAACAACATTATTTACGTCATATTGTTTAATTTTTTTTCTTCAAACAAAATATTTTTAAAAAACATGTTAGTCATACTTACATGAGTTTTAATGTTACTTAGATGCAATTGTCATTTAACAGACAAAATTTATCACTTAAAAGATGTCCATAAAATACAAATAAATATTTTATGGGGACCAAAATGGAAAAAAAATTATTCAATATCAAAAGCAAAAACAATGCACTTCAAATCCTATTAGCCCAAACTCTTTTCATGCACCTTCTCAGCTGCGACAAAAAATCCAAATCCAAATTGTTCATGGATCCAAAACATTTTGAGTTGTATATTTCAAAAATCTTTTAAAGTGTACAATCTAAAATTAAAAAATAAATATTCTGAATTATACAATTTAAAATAAATTTTCAAATTATATAACACAAAATATATTTCTATATCCAAAACGTATTTAAATTTTGATATTTAAAAATACATTTTAATTTGTATAATTCAAAATATATTTTAAAATTGTTTAAAGATGTATTTTTGAACCCGTAAATATATTCTAAATTAAACATATTTCCGAATTTTGTAATCTAAAAATTTATATACGCAATTTAAACTTTTTCAATACTCTTGTCAAGGTAGGAGAATGCAAAATTTTGGTATGAAGGAAGAAATGGCCTATTTTGTACCAACATATTAAGGAAAACCATCTCAACTAAATTAATGTCACTAAAAATATTGATTGTCAAAGCTAAGATCCCATGTATAATTTAAATTACTAAGAACTATTTAATTTATGGAGCTCGAAAATAAGTTAATGTACCATACAATCCAAAAAGAAAATGAGTCACTAATTTTCACATGGAAAGAGAAACCTTTAGCAGCTTGACAAGAATGAGTAGATAATATATAATCTACCTTCTGTTAAAGCTTTGAATTGTTTCAAGTTTAACAAATAAAGCCTAGGTTTGAAATCAGATTGTAGTGAGTGCTAAACCAGTCATTAAACCAATTCAGGTATATATCTCAAATCTGACCACACTGTTAGAGGATAGTTAGAAGTTAAAACATCCACTACATTCCCTGAAATAGATAGGTTTAATATATATTATATATAGTGTGCATTTTGGTCACTAACACCAGCAATTTGTCACCACATGTACTCTTGAAAGAGACTACCATCGAAACACATAAGGAACAAAAATGTTTAAACAAAACGAAACTATAGGATGAAATCCTAAAAAACAAAGCTATAAGCTCTAAAACCAAACTTTTAAGTACACTGATTGATAGGTAAATTATATGGACCCAAATGTGTGAATCAAATACATATTTGGCTATATGAGAATCCAAACACACTATTGATTAATAACAATAACAATACATTATCATTAACTCTCCAATGTTAGTCAGGAAAATATCTTCATTGGGAATCCTAGCCGTGTATTATACTGTGAATGGTTATAAGTCTATTGATTCGAACAAAATTGTGTCTCATAAGAGATACCTGTGAACTAGACCAAATGTTAATTCAGGAAACAACTCTTTATCTTAGAATGGTGTGACCATTGACAGCCTTAAAGGAACTGCACCCGATATTGAGAATTTTATCACGTCTGAGTGAAAATGGATCTATCCCTGCCTTGTGAGCTGCAATCACTCCAATGGCCTCCCAATAATTTGATACATGCAGCTGCCGAATGATAATTTTATCAACCAAAATGTTATCATTTCAATTGTAACAGAAGAAAAATGGACAGTCTAGATGGTGCCTACACTGAATTTTAGGGGCCCAAAATGGACAAGTTATTATTTTACTTGCCTTCTTATGATCTATCTATTTTAACTTTTGTCAAAACCCATTTTATTCTTTGGTGAGCAAATTTTAAATATAATAACTATAATTTTTGTCAATTGATTTCTCCAGAATTTTGATTGAAACAGATAAAGATCCTAAATTTTATTCACATCTTCTAAAATAACAAATTTACAGAATAAAAATCACGTACCACTTCAAGACCAAATTTATCTGCAGTATCATCAAGAACAGTTTCATTTTCTTCCACAGTTATTATAAGTGGCTGCAAGAAAATTATACACCGTCATGTATAATGAAATAATGGTGTCATCAAAATTTCTGGTTAGACAGTTTGATTTGCTGAGCGGATGAAAGCTAAAATACCATAAGGAGATAATTGTTGTTTTTGCTAATATGATTGATCAAACCAAAAAATAAAAATAAGGGAAAAAAGCTAATATGTTTGTATGTATACCTTTTTGCTTTTATTTCTAGCAAAAGCAAGACATGCATCGCCTCCACAAGCATCTTTGGGAAGGATTACGGAATCCACATCATTTGCCAATATGCACCCTTTTTCCAAGGATTTGGAGTCCATAGCCAAGTATTGGGGAGCATTACTTAGGCCAGCAAGCACACATGGTAGGAAGGTGTACCCAATCTACTTGACAAGAGCAAGTTATCCACAAGAACTATTATCCATCAAATGTGCAGAATGAGAAATCCCCATTTATAATTAGAACAAAATCGTCTTAACAATTTAATATAAGAAATGCTAAAAAGCATCTAGTAGAAATGTTAAACTTTCATTCATTTAATGGACACATCAATCTTGAAAATGAGTGACAAGGAAAACGGTCCAAGAAAAAAGGGCAGGGGAAGAACGAGGAATAGTTTAGTGTGAACAGTTCAAACTTTATAGCAACCTTACTCAAAATGGCTTTTTCTAACTAAAAATTGATTTTTGAGCAAGTCTAATCCATTTACCCAAACTTGCACCGTATTAATAATATAGTAAGAGGCGACTTAGTTGTTAATTGTGTCCATGTTTGAAAAAAGCAAGGGAGTCTTCATTTTCGTTATACTTTATAACTGTATTTTTCTTTTCTTCGAACCAAAGTTTCTAATTCTTATTGATACAGTGTAAGAAAAGACAATTTTAAATTTATCTTTACTGAAATTTTTAAAAATGCTACTTTGGGACAGATAGATTTCAAAACAACTTCAATGAAGCAGATGAGGGCTTAACGATTTCTAACACCTTCACAGACAACAAACATACAAAATCCTGAACTACGTCAACTACCTTACTTCCCACTAATTTTATTATACAGCCTCAAGTTTTCATCAGTTTTCAGAGTTTTAAGTAACATTTATCAGTAATTAATGTGTACACTCATACAAACACACACAAGACATACATACGACTGATCTGTGAAGGAAGAAAGAAGCAGCACGAATCATTGAAAGGTTGAAAATAAATTCATCCTAAAATGCTAGAAACTTTTGTCAGAAAGCACAAACTACATGCGAGGTCCACCAACACAGTACACGGGGGACCAGTAAGATATGTTTAAGATATAGACTTCTGATTCTTATTTGTCATCTCTCATCAGCACACAGTACAGACATAGATAACTAACAAAATTACTGAAACTGTTAATGCTCAACTAAGAACCTAATCCCTAGAAATCTTAAATACTATTTGCTTTGGTATGATTATCATCCCCATTTACCAAATCTACACTACACACACATGTTGAGTTTAATTAAAATATACACTAAACTATAAGATATCAGTTTCTCTTAACTGATGAAAAAAATGTATTACAACATGAGCTTCAGAAAATTTATCATATGAATACCAAATTTAACATGAGGCATCCCTACTTAGTCACTAAAATAATCAATCATACTCTTAAGAAATTATAAGTTTTGAGTTACTGAACTTGGATAAGAGAAAAAGACAGTTCAAAGTAATAACTAAAATTATAATTCATAGATGAACGATTTTGACACGATACTTTAACCTAACAGTTACTTTAACCTTCACTACACCATTCTAATATAGTTGAATCAAATGTCAAATGATTTGTTATTTAGCGTTTACCCACCTCCTCAGCAGCTGATTTCGGGCTAAGAGATAGGCTCATGGGAAGTGGAGACATTGCAGGAGCATGTGCACAAGGAATTTGGAACTCCTTCACTACTTGATGACTTATAACTGCCTCAACTCCTGCTAATAGGTCTATCCCCTAACCAAGGTAAAAATGGGGAAGCAAGTGTCACTGTGTCAGTAACCAAATACAAGATTCATTCCTGGAACTGCTGACCATACAAAGGAATGACAGAGGAATGTTCAAAAGAAAAATTAAGGAAAAAAAGAACAAATACTCGTTGGAATTTAGAGGACAGTCATAAGATGCAGACAGAATCTTTTAACGTCTGGTTACATTTCAAGAACAAATATCACAGATATGGTGAATATGAAAGAACCAAGAAAAGAAACAACCCCATTCATGAGAGGACTTCTTTTAATCTTACAGAACTTGTACAATTAATCAAATTATATTCTTCTAGATTTATTGCCATACCTTTCCCAGCCGATAGTCATCTACATCATCAATTTCATCATCTGGGAAACGCCCAACAACAGCAATGGCATTCACTTTTGACCTCTTCACTAAAGTATTCACAGCTCTAGATAAAGAATCAGGGTGCTTAATCCTCCCAGTTGATTGGCCAGTTTTTGGATCAACCCACTTCTCTACCTGTAAAATTTGATGCTATGCAAGTCAAATTCAGGCATTAAATTGGATGATAAGCTCACTCTAACTTTGGCTAGGTATTTTATATAGCTCCAGATCACGATAATAGATGCTTGAAATTATAGACTAGGCATGGATAAAGATTCTACCTCCAGCTTAAAAAATAACCAAGTCTGAAAGGCGAGAATAATTACATATACCTTTGAAGACATTCTGAAAAGAGTCAAAAGTGTTCCAATTTTAATTAGACCAGAAAAAATTGAGATATAGAAATATAACACATACAACAACAAGATAAACTGGCATGGTTTCCTCCGGTTAAAACTGTTATGTTACTTTTTTCTTTCTAGTGCACAACATAGAATACCTTGTCAAATGTTCACAACTACAGATTCCATAACTTTGATTTGCATAAAATTTATCCTACCACCAAAAGTTCCATCCTTTCCAGACCCAAAAAAAAAGCAATTGTCACACACGCAAGCTTGATTAAATTAAAACAAAATCTAGCAAAATGGAAAATTATTTTTTGTGGAACATCACATGCTTTTTATGACTTCAAGATGCCCCAAAAGATCAACAGCACTCACATGCATCTCTTATTGTAAAGAAACCTTTGGCTGAAGAACCAAATTACAAGTCACTCAGTCCAAACTTTGAGACTTTATCAGCAAACACAAGTCTAGTGAATGGAAAATTGACAGAAAACACAGAATAGCTTAAGTTTCACTACAGCAAGAGCCTTGTCTCACTAGGTGAGGTCGGCTACAAACATCATGTAACAGCATTCAACTCGTTTAATGGATGGTTTATTTTTCATTATGATAGTTAATACAAGATGATTTATTACCTTCAACGGAGTGTCTGTGACAGTATATTCCACGACAGGTAATCCAAGGGACGCCCTTACAGCATCAGCTACTTGTAACTGGCGAACCCGGAGTTCCTCCTCTATTCCTGCATCAAGAACTAATCCCACCTGCTTCACAAGATAAAACTAGGTACATACTTTTAAAAGGAATTAAATAGCATGACTAAGAAAGTAACATGTAAGGTTCAGCACACACTGCATGACATAAACTAGTCATTGATGCAGCACATTCAGAATGTACAAATCTCTTTCTTTCCTCCAGTATCAAAGAAAGAAAAAAAGAGAAGAATATACATATGTTTGAGCCATACCCTGTTTTGATGAACGGGCTGTAACGCCCATGACCCTTCTGCAAAACGGTCAAGAGCATAACCTTCAACATATAATGCATTAGGCATCGGCCAGTATAGCATTGCAGCATTAAGCACCTGAAAATTTTAATCTTATGCACTCAGCATTATTTTTCCCTTAACAATAGTTGTTTTTGTTCTTGAACTTTTAACAAGTACAGTGAAGAGAGTCTGACTGTGTTCCTTATCTACATATCCATCCATATTTATTTATTTTTCTTAATTCTAATTTTGTTAAATGTAGAATTTGAATTCTTATAAAAAATTGAATTGCTCAGTTGGTCATTTAATTATTATTTTTAACTAAGTAATTATAGTTATTGTTTATGTGTCATCTAATTTTTACCAGAAAATGTTGAGAAGGTGTAATTAAATATTTCGATTAAAGTGAACTAGAATGACTTAATTTAGAATAATTAGAGAACTAAACATGCAACTAACCTTTTACAAAAACTAAAAGAGTAGAATAAAATTAGTTGAAGGATAAAATAGTAAAAAATGATTTATATTTTTTTTTTATGAATGTTATAGATAAAATAAGTGGAACGAAGAGAGAGAGAATGGGTTACGTTAGGGTGAGAGATAAGGCAATCAACGACGGAGGAGAGAGCGCGAGCCACAGGCAAAGCGTCACCGGCGTAACCTCCAATGGCGGCGGCAATCCCCGTCGGCACTATCATGACGGTGGTGTACTCTCTCTTGCACTGCATCATTCCCAAACACCACACCACTCCACACTGATTATTATTTATCAATTCATTTGAAGCAACAGAAAAGCAGAAGACAGAGAGAGAGAGAGAGAGAGAGAGAGAGAGAGAGAGAGAGACCTTGAAAGGTTGAGAAGAGAGAGAGCATGAAAGCGTTGGTTTGGGGTTGCAGCGTCGAGTGAGAGACGGAGAGAGAGTTGAAAGGGTGAGAGTGAGTGCCATTTCACCACACTCAACACCACAAACTGTTTGTGAAATGTTCTGAGTGTGAATTCAGTGTTTTTTTTGTTTACACTAATCATGCAATTTCTTTCTTATTTACAAAATTTGGTATAATTTTACCAAAATTAACAAAAAGGCTAAGTCTTATTTTTGGGATAGTAAAGACTTTACATTTAAGTCCTTCTTCTAGCAAATTTCTATTTTAACTAATAATTTCTTCCTATACTCTAATTTTTCAAACTTCACATCTTGTCTTTTGTGGCTTATATGTGTATCAAGTTTTCATGTTTGGAAAATGATGATTTGATAAGTCTAAGAGTTGGATAC
>Ga0123341_1002309_pt1 | contig 15577 bp, 17 predicted proteins | sample Turbeapinknodule_FD_89959 | JGI IMG/M metagenome (GOLD analysis project Ga0123341, IMG submission 89959) | Root nodule microbial communities of legume samples collected from Mexico - Turtle bean Mexico pink nodule | ecosystem: Host-associated > Plants > Roots > Nodule | place: Mexico: Nepantla... | reverse complement strand
CTCATGCTCCATCCTACACTCCACTAAATATTAATATTTTAATTATTTTTAATTTTAAAATTTTAAATTTTGTCTATATTTTTATTAAGAATTTTTTATTTTTTATTTTTACAAATATTAATATTTTGTTTAATATTTTGTTCTGTGTAAAGCGGGTAAAAAATAAAAATATCATCACTCAAATAATTAATACATGCATTTCTTTCCTGTGCAAAGGCACGGGTTAGTTACACTAATGATCGTACAAAAATGGGTAAAGCAAAACCATAAATGGTGATGCATCACATATCAGTGGATGAATCGATGCTTATGCCTCGTATCTCAAGGTTCTCTAGCTTCCTGGGTCTCCTGTAATATTTCAACAACAGAGAACAGCAAACAACACTGACGGAGGAAGCAGCCATAGCAGCACCAGCAATCCAGGGTGGCAATCTGAACCTTGTTGAAGGGAAAAGAACTCCAGCAGCAATTGGGATTCCAAGTAAGTTATAACCCAAAGCCCAAACGTAATTCAGGCGTATACGGGAAAATGTTTTTCTGGAAAGGTCAATAGCAGTTATCACATCTTCCAAGTTGCTCTTCATCAGGACAATATCAGCAGCCTCAATAGCAATGTCTGTACCAGCACCTATTGCCATTCCCACATCCGCTGCCACAAGTGCAGGCGAATCATTGATACCATCCCCCACCATACCCACAGTGTAACCAGAAGCCTGAAACAGAAAAACAAGTCACTCAATATGTTGCAACAGCTAATGTGGAAGCCAGATTCAGGCACAACTATTGAAGTTTATGGTATAAAAACCAGTAATCAAGCCAGGGAGTTTGAAAAGGCAATGTCAGAAAGACAAAACTACACTAGTACTGATTACTGAACATAAGCAAAAGATATACGAGTATTTCTAGTTACCTTCCATGAATGAAGAAATAGTTATCTAGTTATGGTTGGAAATAAGGTGGTATCATTTTCAATTTCAAGGCTCAGAATATTATCTCATTGATGAATAACTAGCTTCTTAAAATTAAGATGAAAATATGTAATCAATATGCATTCGTACCTGCAAGCCTTTCACTTTCTCTGCTTTTTGATCCGGTTTAGCCTCAGCTATAACATTCTCAATTCCTACTTCCCTCGCAATAGAACTGGCCGTTCCGAAGTTGTCCCCAGTCACCATAATGCTCTTGATATTCATTGATTTGAGGATGGAGATGACTTCTTGAGCACCTGGTTTCAGTGGGTCGGATACGGCTAAAACTCCTGCCACTTTCCCATTTATAGATACCAATATTCCTGTTTGAGCCATCTTTTCGGCTTCAGCAAGCATATCTTCAGCTTCAACAGGAATTGCAATGTTATGGTCAGCCAACAAGCTCTTATTACCCACCATTATTTCTTTGTTATGAACAGTGGCCTTTACTCCATGTCCTGTAATGGAAACAAAATCTCGTGCTTCTGGCCAAGAAGGGTTCTCTTCATCTCTAAATTTTTTGGCAAACTCAACAACGGCCTTGGCCAATGGATGCTCACTATTCACCTGAGATAGGCAAGTTAAAGTAAGGACAATTTTTAAGGCATGCATATGCATCTATAATCCATGAATTAAAAGCATTTAAGCAACTTAAAAAAATGAAGCTATCATAATCAGAAAACAAACTCTTATTTACCATAACTATTCACTAGGCTAACCATTCGAGAAGTAGATAGGGGGAGATGATTACCTCAGTTGCAGCAACAAGTTCGTAGAATTCCCGGAGCACCATTTTTGTCAATAATTCTGTTCTCACTATCACAGGTTTCCCGACAGTGAGAGTACCCGTCTTATCGAAAACAATGCAGTTTACCTAGAAGACAGTCATAAACATATTCACGTGTAAGTAAATTACAGACAAAATCATGAAAGCTTTTACAGATGACACAGCATACAACCAATGACCAGTTTGTTTATTTTAACTTTCAACAAAGTGTAGAGAGATAGGAATGAAGCACAAGAAAAATCAGATTGATATTTGATACTGATATCCAAAAAAACCTATTTACCTTCACCCAACATAACAGTAATTCATCTTAAAAACTGAGAAATGATATGAAATGAACACATTAGCTGATACTCCTTTCCTAAAAGGCTAAAAATATTTGATGTTGGATTAGGTTGCAGAAATGGCTCTCAAACACAACTTGATATTAATGGTTTTTCCTGTGTTTATTTTCTTCTTGCCACTTTATTAACCGTTCAATTTTTAGCCGATCGGCATAGACAAAGCAAATTCAGAATTCAAGGGACAGATAAAATCTGAAATGCTGACCTTATGTGCACTCTCTAATGCCTGCCCTCCTTTGATGAGCACACCCTGAGATGCACCAACTCCAGTCCCAACCATAACCGCAGTTGGCGTCGCTAAACCCAAAGCACAAGGGCAGGCTATGACCATGACAGATATTCCAAACTGCAAAGCAAGCTCAAAGCTGTCCATTGTAGACGGTATCCAAGACTTTGGGTAAACATGATATCTTCCAGCCAAAAACCAGGCAAGCCAAGTCGTGAACGAGATCACAATCACCTGCATAGGAACACCCATCCATCCCTTTAGATCCTCACCCTCCGGAAGCACAAACAATGATTCAATAAAAACAAACAAATTCCTTCATTTTCATTACATAAAAAAATTAATAATTACCAGAGGCACAAAGTATTTGGATATGCGATCAGCAAACTTCTGCACAGGTGCTTTGGCCATCTGCGCTGACTCCACAAGGCGAACAATTTGAGAAAGGGCACTCTCCGATCCTACCCTCGTCGCCTTAACATGCAAAACTCCATTCTCATTCACAGTCCCTCCAATAACAGTGTCCCTTTTCCTCTTCGCCACGGGACGCGCTTCCCCCGTGATCATGCTCTCATTCACGTGACTCTGCCCCCACACAACAACCCCATCGGAAGCCACTTTCGCCCCAGGAACAACCTTAATCACATCATTCTTCTGAACCAACCTGCTATCGATCTCCTCCTCCCCAACAACATTCCCATCAGAGTCCAAAGTCAGCAAAACCGCCGTGTCGGGTGTCAAGTTCATGAGCTTGGCAATCGCATCAGACGTCTTCCCCTTCGCCAGAATCTCGAGATACTTCCCAAGCAGAATGAACGAAATAAGCATCGCACTAGTCTCAAAGAAATCATTCCCCTCAAAATGCGGAGAAGTAGCAGCTCTCAAAACAGAGTAAACAGAGTAAAAATACGCCGCGTTTGTCCCCAACGCAATGAGAACATCCATGTTCGCAGATCCACGGCGTAACGATTTATAAGAACCGTAGTAAAACCGCCAGCCGAGTACGAACTGAACCGGCGTGGACAGCACCCACCGTGTAACCTCCCCCACGGTAAGCATGTTCACTATCTTCGCATCAAAAACGTCCTTAATTCCAGGGACATACATAAACACCATGGAGGTTAGAAACACAGGAATAGTAAACACCAAGCTCCATAAGAAAGATTTATAATACTGCCTCGTTTCCTCGCGTCTGTGAGAGTTTCTTTGTCCTTGTTCCGTAGGATAAATCTTCGCCTTGAAATTCCCATTCCCTGTTTGCTCAATCACGTTGATCAAATTTCTGGGTCCAGTGACGTCCGGTTTGTAAGAAACCGTTATTTTGCTGAATTCCGGCGTTAGGTCCACCACAAGGACTCCTGGAAGTGCCCGCAGAGAATCTAGTATTAGTTTCATTGAAGCGTCGTCGGTTACCGCGCCTTCCACGTGGAGGTCTATCTCGGTGAAGTCTTCGCTTGAACTAATGAGCACAGCTTCGAATCCGGAATCTTCTATGGCTTGCAGAATGTCGTTTGGAGTGAGGAGGAGATTTGGGTTGTAGTGGACTTGGGCCTCTTCGGTGGCCAGGCCCACGCGAGCTTCGAGGACTCCGTGAAGGCCTTGTAAAGCGGATTCTATCGTGGAGGAACAGGAGGTGCAGGTCATGCCTTTGATTTGGATGCGGCATATTTTAACGGATTTGTCGTGAGTGCCGTCTGTGAGTAATAGCGCTTCGAAACCCGCGTCTTCGATGGCCTCGCGAATGGTCTCTTCCTGAAAGAACAAAAAAAGTGAGAAGAGTGAAGGAGAAGAAGGAAGATGGAGAGAGAGTGTGTGTGTGTTGTTTGCCTCACGTTAACGAAAGAGGGGTAGAAGATGACGTGAGCGCGGTTGTTGAGGACATCGACGATCGCTTCGCGGATCCCGGGGAGGCGTTTGACGGCCTTCTCAACGGATCCGGCGCAGGCGGCACAAGTCATTCCGACGACGGAGAAAAGAGCGGTGGACTCTGAGAGCTCCTCGACGGTGGTGGCGGGGTGTCCCTTGGGGTATTTAGGCATGGAAGGGTAGTGAGGTCGCGGTGAGAGGTTTCGCCAGCAACTTAACGCTAACAACTTCGCCATTGCTTTTTCGACAAGTAGTGCTTACCAAGCAACACCACTCAGGTTCGTAAATTTGAACTTATACCACTGCCAGGGTCCCTTTTATAGGAAAAAGTTTTGTTGACACTGCAAACATTAAATAACACTATTATTCAACAACCCTTTATAATAATATTATAATATTTTAAATTAAAATGAAATAAATAAAATATTAATTAATTAATTAAGTATATGTTAAATTAAAAATTCAGCAACCCTTTTTATATTGTCAACAGGTGTTTTTGCTTCTGCAATGCAACCTCATTCATACGCTTTTGACTTTAAACTGACACGGCTTCTTTGGTGGGTCCTTTTCTCTCTTTTTTTAGTCGGTGACTTACGTGGGCTTAACGCGACTTTGGGTTCGAAGGGATTTGAAAATTGGGTCCGTGTAACTATTAACCACGAAAAAGCCTTCTAGGTAAGGGTTAAATAAGGGAAGTCATATAGAATAGATGAATTGTATGGTGAGTTTTAATCAGAATAACTGCGTATATATTCTCACTATTTATATCCTTTGAAGATTTTATGGAATATGTTCTTTTCTTCTTTGCTTTTCAAATATTTTCATAGTTTAATTAATCCAGAAACCACAGTTTCTACGTAAATGACTGCATTAGTTATATGAAGATTGAAATGAGAGAAAATGTAGAAACACTACTATTAATGTATACATTTTTCATTGTTTACGGGAGCATTAAAAACTTGTCATCATTGGAACCTTTTGCCATTCTCTCGTTATACTTTTATTAATTGATTGATGCTATTTTTTATTGGGCCGTTTGAGACGTCACGGATTACGTTTAGAGGCTGGGCAGCCGAAGTTGACTTGGACTCTAGAATTAAAGCCCATTCAATAATAGGCTTATAAAAATCAACACGTCCAGTCAAACCGTGGCCCACAATCCAATTCGTATTATTTGGGCCTTATCATCTTACTTTTTTTATATATACAAGGGACCAACTCTCTCATAATGTGGATCGTTGATGAAAAACGGTCCAAATCTTTGGTGCCCAATTCCAAATTGGCAAGCGTACCCCCACTTAAAACGAATATAGGATATGCGTCCTCAAGAATAACAAAATATAAGTTTTTTATTCATAAAAATTGAATATAGATATAGAAATTGTTTTGGTCGAAAGTAGTCACTTTAAATTAGGAACATGTTATATTTATAGGGATTTTTCATTCTTAATGTTTGTTGGATAAGTTTAAGTACTGAAAAACTTATTCAAGAGTTAAAGAGATTTATAATATCAAAATACGCGAGTTTCCAAAATTTCGATAACGAATCACCAATCTTGTTAAGTTTGATAGAGATAACATCATATAACCAACATATTCATCGTTTAATAAACTATTCATCGTCGATAAACATATTGTCTGAATGGTGACGTGACCTTACTTGACACTTAGATCATAGATTTCTTAACACTATCATGAGATGTTCCCTTCACGTACTTGATAAGTCATACTATTCATACAACAACATTTACAACAATTCATACATAATAATCAATTAATTGAATTAGAAATCAAACTTTTAAAAAATAACTCAAATCTTAAAAAAAGTCAATTTTAATATGTTAGATTTGAATCTTATACACCAAAACATATTAGAGTTTTCTCATATCCCTAAAGAATTTGGATTTATTTAAAAGAGAAGTGTGTAATTAATCACTAAGTTTAGAAAATTCACTAATTACACATTTTATCTAAAACGAAAAAAAAAGTGCTTAAAAAGTATTTATCCCCAAATTTAATTGGATACATATGGGTTAGTTGGGACATGTGATTTGTCTAATTAAGGCCTCTCCTAATTTGGAAGACCTAATTAAAATTAAGGTTGGTGCATTATATAAAGTTGAGGAGGTATGATGGAAGGAAGTAAAATAGATTGCAACAGACCCATCCATTAATTTCTCAGCCACTTTCTATTCCTTAACCGCAATCTTAGTCTTCTCAAAGTTCCACCTCTCGTGGCTCCCAAAAACAAGGATCTTTATCTTGTTATTTCTGTCCATAATTTTCATTGAGTCTGTTGCTCCCATTTCCATTCTCCATTGCTCCAACCCCTTTCTTTTCATACACTTTTCAAAGGGCGCTTCTACCTCATTGTTGGCAAAATGGTACTTTATTATCTATTTCTCTTCTTTATCTTTGAACCTGTTAGTTCTTATATAATACTTGTTTCTGCTTTCTCACTAACTATATATCCTGCTCACAACAATTGGGTTCTTCTTACCCTCCTTCCACTTTTTTCAAAAATCGGACCTTTGAATGTCAATAAGTATCACCAATTCATAGAATATATAGACTTCTAGAATTCTTGAATGATCAAGACATTTTATGACAAAAAACTATGGAGCAGGCAAATGCAGCGTCCGGAATGGCTGTGAATGATAGCTGCAAGTTGAAGTTTCAGGAGCTTAAAGCAAAACGGATCTACCGATACATTACGTTCAAAATTGAGCAGCAAGAAGTTGTGGTGGACAAAATAGGGGGATCGACAGAAACCTATGACGATTTTCAGGCCAGTTTGCCTGGTGATGAGTGTCGCTATGCCGTCTATGATTTTGATTTCACAACTGATGAGAATTGCCAGAAAAGCAAGATCTTCTTCGTTGCATGGTACTATACTTTATAAAGTGCACTTCACTTGGTTAATAATTAGTCACTTGGCCACAATAAAACCAAAACAACTTTTCTAACCTTCACATCTCTATTCTAAGTTCTAGATGTAATACAAACATCTTCAGACAAATACATGTTGCTGAACAAACTGTTTAATATTGTTTGTGTGTTGATGATATACCTTGTGCAGGTCACCAGACACTTCAAGGGTGAGGATGAAGATGGTGTATGCAAGTTCCAAGGATAGATTCAAGAGGGAACTAGACGGCATTCAAGTTGAACTGCAAGCAACTGATCCAAGTGAGATGAGCTTGGACATTGTAAAAGCACGAGCCATCTAAGTCCTCCCTTTTGTTGTCTCAACTCTCCTTCACAGTTAAAAATTAACTCTTTTTCCTAACTGTTTGACAACATCGGGGGCCATATTGTTATTGTTTATTTTAGCCTGAATTTAATAACGACAAATCCAAAATGGCATGTACTATTATAATGCATCTTTCTTCCAAACATTCTTCAGGTTTTCCATTAATCTTGGCTAGTTTCAAGAGACAATGTCGGTGGCTGGATCAAGATTAAGTAGCATCTATATAGGATGCTGGTCTGACATGTTTCCAATCAAACCACTTGGGTGTTTTCCACTTGGAAGATGATTTTATGTAAAAGCATTTATTATATACCTCTTCTTTTTACTTCTCTTGTTTGAAGTTGTTTGACCAAGAATGATGGATTTTAGTTAAAGCATTCAATTTAGTGAGAAACACAGAGATTTATAGTAAAGTTTTTGTTCCTTCTCTTTTTTTTTCAACATCGTATCTCCCCTTCTATGATCTACTGATCCCCCATGCCTCTTGTATCTCTTTAGTCTCTATTCACTGTTAAATGTTAATTTTACCTTTACAATATTTTAACCTTGCATTAAAACTATCTTGAATGGGAAGGTGAAGGAGACATTAATGAATTTTTTCTATTAAATATTCAATCAATCAAACATTTCTCTCATATCGGTCCCTATCCTATCAAAATCGTCCTTAAACGAATCAAACTCTACCTGTGACATCACACAACCTTCAACTCCAGGCTTCAAGCCTTATAGGCTTATAATCGGACCCTACCTATGACACTAAAGAAGCCTATCACGGGCGCTGTACCCGCTTTTTTTTTTTAATTTACAATATTTGATAGGCTGAACAAATTCTAAAGGATGCAACTACAAGAAATAAACAAATTGGAGAGTGCATGGCACTACATGACAAATGAAATGTTTTTCGCTTCATCTAAACTAAAATGGCCAGCTATCTTGACGAATAAGCCCAACAGATAATAATACAGAATAAGATTTAGATAATAACTACAACACTGCTTTGAGCTTTGTAAAACGTGACCCTTACAAAGTTATAACATACTTCATAAAAATCTCTGGAAAATACACAAAGGAAACACTTGTCAAATACAATCTTGTTCTATTTAACAATTTCTGGACCTGTACTACTAGTCCACTAGTTCTATACAACGAGACCTTCTCGTGCTTAAAGCCAAAACACATACCTTTATGAGCAATCATTTACAATAGAAATGAAATTGAAGAGTAAGAGAAAAGGAAGAAAGTAGTCAGAAAAAAGTATTACTAGTGTATGTGTAGATCTGTTAATTTAGTTTTTGACTATATATTAAGATAAAAGTGCAAGCTCAGCCCAAGCCAAAGATGACGACTTAAGCTCCACGCTTACTGATGTGTCAATTCTGTTCTCCAGCATGCTACACAATTCTCGCATAGATGGATGAGCAGTTTTATCAGGGTTGATACAGAGAGTTATTACCTCGCATATCACTTTGAGGTCTTCATGTCTAAAATGCTTCAGTTCAGGATCCACCACGCTCGACATTTCATCTGGCCTTTCGAGGTAGTCCTTGGCCTGCAGCACAAATATACATGTAACAAATGCTTAGCCAAAACACACTCTTCCAGCTTTGTGTGAGGCTTTTTAAACATCAAATTTCAGAAAGAGCCTTACCCAGTCAACCAAGTATCCTTTGTCCTTACAGTATGGAGGTCTTCCGCTGATTAACTCTAGTAGAAGTACCCCAAAAGCAAAGATGTTTCCTTCGGTATCAAGATGGCGTGCTTCAAGGGAGTTTGGAAGGACACAGATAGCACCTTGGCTGCCAATGGAACCAGAATTCTTTTCTGATCTTTCAAGAATTGTCTTCCAACTTTCAAAATCAACCAACTGCAATTCAGGTTCATGACAATGAGTAAGCAAGCTTTTGGGTCTCCAACACACTATACTATATAAACATAGGTGCACGTTACTTCATTTATTTCTGCTCATTCTTGACTGCAAGAAGATATGACAACAACTGTAATCGGTAAAGTTGAAGATTTGAACTAGCCAGTGACCGCACCTTAGGGGAAAATTCTTCTGTAAGGTATACAGCACTAGAATTCAGCTCTGAGATAGTAAATGGAGGCTCCACTTCGGTATGCAAATACTTGAGTCCGCGTGCAATGCCTATGGCAATCTTCATACGCCGTGTCCAAGAGAATTGACATCCTTCTTCATCTGCAATCATAATTGCATGTTGAAGGAAATGAAACGCTTAAGACATGTTACATGTACACCACCTGAGAAACTTGACTTACAACAATGTAGGTGATCATGAAGTGTCCCATTTGAAGCATAATCAAAAACCAACATCCTCGTAAATGGAGTGTCCTCTCTACAATAACCAAGTAGTTTTCCTATATTCTCATGATTTAACCTTGCCAAGTCTGCCACCTGAATGGCATTAATAACATAAGTAAATATTAAAAGATTGGGACAACTATTAGTCTGCAAATTCTAGCAGGCTGTTGCAATAGGAAGATTTCCATTTACCTCTCTCTGAAAATAGAGCTCAAGATATCCTGTCCAATGCTCCTCCTTGATGCAGAGGGAAATTACAGCAATCTCAGGCCCACCTTTCATTGTTCCCTTGTAAACCACACTGTCTGGTGAGGACCCAATAATGTTGCTGAAGTCTTCACAGGCCACTTCAAGCTCTTGTCTGCTATACCTTCTCACATCCTTCAACATCTCAGGGTCTGCGCTTTAATAGAACCAATTATGTTGAAAACAGCTCTGGAACTATTACATGTTAATAGAAAGTTGGGACAACAGAAAAAAGAATCTTCATACCTATATATACTGCCGTATGATCTTTCTGGCTTCCAGATTTTTTCCAAGGAATAATGATAGATGATTTTTTGTTACATCTCTGAAAAGCAGCAAAAACAGCAACCAGAAAGAGAGAGCCCACCATAGTCCCAGTTACTATTTCTAGAGCCAAAAGCCAAACAGGTTTTGACCCTCCGTGATACTTGGACGCATATTCAGCGGGTTGGTGACTTGGATTCACAACTGGCTGGCTCTTGGCACTGGCAGGAGAAGCACCAGCTAAGAAATAATATAGTTCATTGTTAGATACATAAATTGAAAGGAGCAAGTATTGTGCAGTGAGTATAGAATTTGAAAAAATTCTTATCTATAAAAAGTACATAAATCTATTATCAACACCGGCTTGGGTTTTCAAAAGAGGAATACAAGGGAATATCCGTCAAAGCCACTTCACAATAAAGTCAAGACTCGGCTCATTTCATTTCTTTCGCATGATTCAAATTTTATGAGGTGACCATGATGAGACATTTGATTCATGCCTTCAATCCTGAGTTCTTGAAAGGTAATGTGAATACATACCGCACTGTATAGAAGGTCGCTGCTTTAAATCCTGGCTCTGGATGCAATTCCCTTGAAAGCTTAACCTGCCAGACATAGTATATGATTACTAAATAATATAGTTGAGGAGTAGAATGTCAACATGACCAGAGTATCAAAAAAGTACCTCGGAAGATACTCCAAGCATTTGGGTATACTACCAACTAAAAAATTATATGAGAAGTCTGCTACTTTCAACTGAGACGAACGACAGAAGCCAGTTGCATTCTCCTTCGACGCATACCTGAAGTCATACAAATTTATTAGAGACAGATTAAAAAAATTCAAATTTTGACTGCTTGAACTTGATCTTTTACACTTAATGTTGAATCTCACTGCATGTTTTTAAGCCACAACAGATATAAGCTGATTCATAAAAGGAAGTTTATGTCTCCCTAATGAAATCCTTTTAAATGGTTCCTGAACAAGTTGAAAACTTGACACTAGTCATTCATTGCCAATAATAGATAATCCTATTCCATTTTGCATGTATCCATAATATCTCCTCCACAACAACAAACTTCAAAGATAAATCTAAACCATGATAATATACAAAAAAAAAGTGATAAAATTTCTCATCTGCATTAGTCACGACACGAGTGAAGAAAGATGTAACATTTAAACGTGAAACAGTAATTTGCATCACTTTAATTGCATACAAGACCAAATACTATCTCGTTCAATCATGGCTATGTACAACTATATAAAGGTACCCTACACTCCTATAGTCTACACCGTTAAAAGGAAGTGCTTTATCAACCAGGTTAGGAAAGAACTACGTGAATAAGAATAATGAATCCCTGACCAAACCATAACAACTCAATTGTAAAATTACACTCACATCCCATGCATATTTGAAGCAAAATTTGAGCTATCGCCAGCAGGAATAGGTCCTTGAAGTCTATTCCTATCCAGCCGAAGTTCTTGAAGGAATATCAAGTTTCCAAGCTCAGGAGGTAGCCTACCAGTCAACCCGTTGGACTGCAAGTTTCTACAAGAATGCAAACAAATTTGAGTGAGTAGGGGAGTCAATATTTTTTCTATTCAGGAAGTTTATACTGAATTTCTTTTACATTTTCACAACTCGAGTTAGATTTCCAAACTCTGGAGGAATTGGTCCTGTTAACTGATTCATTCCTACATCAAACACCCTGAGATATTTCAACTCGCTCAACTCTCTAGGTATTGTTCCGATGAGATTGTTTCCGTGCAAAATTCTGTATAAACAAAAGAAACCAGAAATCAGCTGCGGCCATGATATTCCAGAACCAAGCCAAGTAATAATCAAAACATGACTAAGCCAAAGGTTTTCACTTTTCAGGATGAAGTACGGCTAGGAGAAAGGGTGAACATACAGTTCTTGCAAGTAGGCGAGTTGCCCCAACTCTGGTGCAAGAAACCCCTTCAATGATGATCCCGATATGTTTCTGCAAAGAAGAATCTCAATCTTTAGTGCTAGGAATGTGCTACCTTAGCAGTTCACGTCATCAACCATGTCAGTCAGATAGCAACAGTACACCCCATCAACAACAACAGAAATAAGCACTCAGCAAGAAAAGACCAGTGATATCTTACAGCTTGATGACATGATCTCGCACCATAGTGCAAGTGACGCCAAACCAGTTACAAGGATCTGCTTCTACCGTATCCCAATTGGACAAAACTTGATATAGGTCTTCATAAACAGCTTCTTTGAAGCTTCTAAGCGCCCAAACTATCAAGAAAAGAAAGAAACAATGCAAACGCTTCATTTCGTTGCTACGAACACTTAATAAAAACTTGGGTAGCTTTGCCAAGACAAAAAGGACCACGTCCATGAAAAGCAAAACCAATCACACAATCTCGAAACTTGCAAGCTCACACAAGAAATAGAGCTACCTAACAATCTTTGCTACTTAATTACACCCAGCGCACTACCTTAGAAGAAATTAAACAGTCAACAAGGTTTTGGAAGCAGAAAAACATGGCATAACGTGAGTGGATAACTGAGATCTGAAAAAGAAAGTAAATTCTCCAACAAAACACATACCTTCATTTGAGGGCACAGTGTCAGAAGCCACAAAAGAGAGCGTGTAAATCAAAGAAAGAAACCATAATGAAGTACGAGGCTTCATCTTGTTCTGCTAGCCACTCAGCACTTGAGTTCTATCAAACAAAATTCAAAGAGCACTCTCAAAGAAAGAGTAGAACTCATGAGAAACAAGACTTGGTGGGAAGTGGGGAAGAATATAAACTGCTACAAAGTTTAAAAGGTTCTAAAAATCTGCATTGTGTGCTACTAGAAGGTTGGTTTTGCAGCAAATATAGAAAGAAAGGTAGCAAACAGTGAAGAAAGAGAAGTCTAAATCCAAGATTTGGCAACAACCTGTGGAAATAATAACCAACTAGCTGCTGGTTGGAATGAGAGACAGAGAAAACTAAAAGTGAGCAAAATTGTTATGGTGACAACGACAATAGACTGAAGGCACAGCAGAATCAAAACTTGGATTGAAAGAGAGTTTAGCCAACAAGCAAGTGCCAACAATTCAATTAATTTGATTAAGATTGCAACATACCCATAGGCTGTTAAAGATGACCCTTTTTTCATTATGTCTTGAAGAGAGAAATAAAAGATGAAACATCACAGACAGAGAAAAATAATGTATAAAAAAAAGTAAAGGTATTATATTTCTAGGTTTAAAATAAACTGTGCTCAAAGTGGCCATTTATGCTGTAAAGACAACTCTTCTTATTTTTCTTTTTCTGATTCATCAAATTAATTAATCAGTTAGTTAATTAGAATGATTAGTAACAACGCGGTGTGGTAATTGATGAGGGGGTGGGGCTTGAATTGAATGGTGATAGTACTAAACTATCTCCTGAAGTTGGTGAAAGAAGGAATTGATATCTCAACGTTTTGGATCATATTCGTTCTACGTTAGTCAACAACTAACATGTAGGTTAATCATACACTACCAGATCTTCAAACTCCAAAGGATTACTCTTTCTCCCTAATAATCACAATTTTTCTGTCAAAGTGCGCATTTTTATCATCTTTGTTCGATCAAACATGTATTCAATCTATTTCACGGTTTTCTTTTCGTTTTCATCAAGAGTTTTTCTTGAAGGAAATTATCCTTATTTTAATCCTTGAAAACGTTATTTTCTATCAAGTTTCATCTGTTAAAAAAAGTTATCATAAGATTGCAATATATCGGTTTGTAGATTTCACAACATTTCATAATATATTAAATACAGTGTGTAGATTTCACATTATATTAGAACATTTCATAATATATAAATGAATGTTAGTGAGAGTTTGTTGATCTTATCATACTATCCACTATTAGACTGTTATTGAACTACCTATAATATGTTATACCACACAAACTGTCACTTGTGTCTAATTGAAAATGACATCTCATAATATATAAGTTAATATTAATGAGAGTTTGTTGGTCTTATCAAACTATTCACTATTAAACTCAGATCACTCACAATATGTTGTCCTACACACGAGTTGTCACTTGTGTCAATGTAACATCATGACCATTTTTATTTTTATTTTACTTTCAAATCCATTATTGCTTTATTACTTTTGCTTCTCTTGCTTTGCATTTTTTTAGAAATTTGGTGACTATAAAATATTATGTACAACAACTTTACTAATTTTTATAATAATTATCTAAGAGCTACACTAATATATTGTTATTAAACTTCTTTTTATGTGTCCGAGTTAATTATTTTGAAAATGGATATGATAAATGGGCATTTGGTATAGGGTTGGTCGGGCCAAATTAATTATTTATGTATTTTGTTTTGTACCGTGATTACTGGTCGGTTTGATATTTAATTAAATAAAGTAGTATTAACTAAAGAAAAGTGCTTTTTCTTAAAAGGCAGAGAAGTCTCAAAAAATTCCACAGTTCCCAGTTGTTCTCCAACAAGAAGTGTGTGAAACATATTCCAACCTTGAAATATAACAAACCCCACCTCATTCATAATACCTAATAAAGATTGGCATCATCGTCATCACGCATCATCAATTTTCAGGTTAATCTTAATCTAATGTTTATTTCACTGTCGTCATGTTTATGTCTGATGTAGTTGTTTTGTATTATGGCTAAAACCCTAAAGCATTGTGGAAAATTTAAACGATTAAATATGTTGAGGCTTTGATTTGAATTGATTTTCCACACCTTTTGGTTGCTCTGATATGATTGTATTTTTGAATGGTGCAGAGGGGTTATGGGACAAATGAAGATAATTTTTTAACCCCGAAAGGACCTGGCTAATGCTACCAAGCAAGACATTCTAAGAGTTGGAGTATATTTTAAGGAAGAAGAAACATCATCGTCATCATTTCAACGAACACTTGTGCTTCAAAAATAAATAATGAAACAAAATATCATCAATTGGAAATCATAAACTATCAAAAACGACAAATAATTTAGTATTAGCTATTGGTAAAGATCAATACTGATTATAAAAGTAGCTTTTCATCGGAAGATAAATTATCTGATTTTGGACTTTTGGTTACAAAAGATAAATTTCATAAATAGACAAACACTTTAAAAGTCAATACATGGGGTCTTCTATTTAACAATAAAAAGTGACTACTATGGAAGTTAAGCATATCACACTTCTTTCTATATGTAGGTCTCTTTAATTACTTTCCATGTAATCTTTTTACTAATTAAATTAAATTCAACTTTAAAAAATAAATTTAAATAATTTTATCTCATGTTTTTCCGTATATATTATAT
>Ga0123341_1002308_pt1 | contig 15577 bp, 7 predicted proteins | sample Turbeapinknodule_FD_89959 | JGI IMG/M metagenome (GOLD analysis project Ga0123341, IMG submission 89959) | Root nodule microbial communities of legume samples collected from Mexico - Turtle bean Mexico pink nodule | ecosystem: Host-associated > Plants > Roots > Nodule | place: Mexico: Nepantla... | reverse complement strand
TCTTTAAATTTTCTTGGTATTCTGTTAGATTTTTATTTTCTTGACCTCATTAAGTTGAACTTGGATTTGTTACATCTTTAGGGTTTGTTACATTTTTTTTATAGGTTGAGTGAAAGTTCTTCTTAATAACTAAAGAGGAATTTGAGTGAGAGTGTCTAGCCTTTCAACAGTGATACATGGGTGAATTGAGTGTAAGCACTTAGTGAGTGGTGAAATCCATGTATTTTGTTTTTCTTAATTATGCAAATTGTTTGTTTGTTTATATATTTTTGATTTTTGTACATGATGGATTGTGGAGATGGATTGTGGAGAGTAGAAAATCAAATTCACACATTTGAAAATAAAATTTATCCTAAATCATATTTTGTGTAGGAAAGAAAAATTGGAAAACATTATCATTTATTGTTAATTGTGCTGATTTTCATATTGCTAATTTGTTTTATTCTAGGTTGTAGGATATGCTAAAGATTGGTAGAAACGAAGACAATATATGATGTTGAAATTGATAAAAACAAAAAAAAATATTAACTTGCCATGATTTGTGTCGCTTTTTTAGGAAAGAAATAAAAAACTTAAAGAAGAAATGAGAGAACTTCTAGAAAAAGGAAGAAAATTTATAGCATGAGAAAAAAAAAATTGTAAAAAAAGAATGAGAATTCAAGGAAAAGGTAAATGAGCTTATGAGAAATCAAGAAAATAGAATTGAAAAGAAGGTTTGTAGAAAAATCGTTATTATCTACTGTCAAAATCCATATATAATAATTAGAATTCGTAGATAAATTGTTACTTGAGAATTACCTACAGTCAAAATCTTAAGGTAAATCTCTTATTGATAACAATCACCTACCGATTTTTTCAAATTCATAGATAAATACAACAAAATTTGTAGGTAACTTATGTATATATTTACATGTACGAATTTGATTTGTAAGTAATTATGTATGGATATGATTTGTAAGTAATTACAAATTGTATACATTGATAATTTCGAACAAATTGTATCCATAGATATTACATATAAAATTGATCAGTAGGTAAATTACATTTTCTTTCAGCTTTGAGGTCTTTTCATGAATTCCTAAAGACAATAATTCTAATACAACCTGATAAAACATTCAAGTAGTAGTGAAATAAATAAAACTATCTTTAAGTTATGAAAAATAAAAAGTTATAAAAGAAACATAATTTAGATAAGCATATGTATTATTTAAACATAATAAAAAATCCAACAACAAAAATAATATCTCAGCACATTGTTATTAATTGTCTTATTCAAATGTCTAAGTAGTGTGTATAAAAATTTCTTATAAAACTAATAATATATATTTATGATCTGTTTTTTTTTTTATATAATTTTTGTCTTTTTATTACATAGTGTATATGAATCCCCTATCATATTTATAATGTTTGTTACTTTGTCAAGTTCAAATAGATTTGTAGTGTTACTAATTGATCTGCTTTAAGATTTGGGAACATGGTAAGACACCTGGTGCCATGAAAAAAGAAACAAAAAGTTGAATTTAGAACTAACCGAACTAGAAAATTGAATTTAGATAATGAAATTAATGACAATTGGTTGAAGTTTGAAGCTGGAAACAACAACAGATAGACACACAAAAAAAAAGGAAAGAAAAATAGAGGTACAAAAATATAAATAGAACTGAAAAAAAGAGAGGGGAATGAGCAATTAGTTACACTAAAGCTAAGCAGTAAAGTTAATCCAGGAACAAAGGTTTCAAATGTGGTAGTTTGACCATAACTGCAAAATCTCACAGCAGAAAAGAAGAGAAGATACTCAAGGATGGGAACATTTTGTTCTCACTCATGGAGATTAAAACCTAAAAACCACTTCAACAACTGTACATTCCACTTGAAAGACTTATATCAATATTGGCTTCATTGTAGTTCCTAAAATCTAAATTATGTAATGATGGTTTTTATTCAAATTATTCAATTAAACTTTCTCTACCTTAAAATTAAGTACATTTTATTCTCATTCCTATTATTATTTTCTATTAAACTTTTCGAAACCCCAAAAGTCTCCTTTCATATTCAAAATATTAGCAAATCAAAACTGCACCACATTGCCTACATAAAAGACAACAGTATAGAGAATGATGTTTTTCCTGGGGAAAATGCCTGCAAATTTCCAAACTCAATTTAAACCAGACATGCAGTGAGTATGGACATGCAGATCAATCTACACTAAAAACTAGGCGTTATGAATTAAGTAAATTCCATTCGATGTGTACTTTTCTATCTCTTCGTTTCACTAGTTTCTATGGTACAAAAGTCCAAATCTTTTGAAAAGAATTTGAATGTGATATTTTGTACAGTCATAAGTGAAATTACAACAACATAATAAGAATTCAACTAACAATTTTTTATTGAGAACTGGTTGTAGTATTATTATTCCTATCATGCAAGTAAAGAGACCAGAAACATATCAATAATGAAATGAAAAGAACAAGTACGATTAGCTAGGGTCAACCACTTACCTTAAAAGGCTGAAAGAGAATATCTTAAACACTCTTAGGGATTGTTCCCATGTAAATCATGACTCACTAAATTATCGCTTAATAGTGGATGTGATGACCTTTGATGTAGTTTTTATGGATAAAAGCTAATACCAAAAACATAATCATATAAATATATAAGAAACTAATTTGATCTAATAATAATAAATTGAATATTATATATATATAGATATATAAATTGAATTTAATTCTTATCTTCCTCCAACAGGTTAAATCACAGGAAAATCACCAATTAAAGGGATGTCCTTCTCTAAACATGGTATGTGCTCCAAATCTTTGAAAGTTGTGGCTTAAGAATTTAACCCATGTCCATCTTGTAAAGTCATCAACCCATGTTGGTGCTCCAAATGACTTTACAAGATGGGTCATCAAGAATTTAACCCATGTCCAGAAAGGTATGAGTGTATTAACTCAAGAGGTCTTTGAGTAAATATGTTATGTTCGATCTTGAATGAATGATAATTATCGTTTATCAATCAAATTAAAATTATTTCAATAGAGACCGTCTAAAGTAGTGCTAGACCATCTAACACCAAATAGGTGATATTATAGATACGATTAGATGACTCCAAGCTGGCTCACAATGAATACAATAGTAAATTCAGCTAAGATAATATTCAAAACTTATAAGCAATCAAAATAGTTAAAAATATCAACGAAAATAAAAGGGGTTGAGATTGTTGTGCAAGAAAATAAAGTAGACAATTGGAAAATAGTAAAAAAGGAGTTGACTCTCAATTTTATTCGACAATGAATTCATCACAAATTTTCTTAAGATTTTCACTCTTTCAATTATCACACAGTGTCAAACTTAATCAAACAAACGTCAATCAAGTTCAATAAAATCTTATCAACAAAATAAATGCTTACTGATGTATTTAGTATCTCACTAATTTCAACATCTACTCATGAGATGTTTATCTTTTACCTCTTTGAATTAAGAAAATGAGAGATTGATTCAGACTAAGTGAAAGAACTCTAAAAAAAAGAAAAGAATTGAATTCTCAATAAGCATTCAAAAATAATTATTTTGACAAAAATCAAATTTAAAAAAGACCAACAATAAAGCACAATAAGTAATAGAGAATTTAAGAATAAAACTTTATTGAATAGAAACCTCAAAACTCATTGCAAAATCACAAGAGAATCAACACAAGGAGTTTAACCTTACATACGGAGGGAAAACGAAAGGATTACAACGAAGAAAATAAAAAACTAAGAAAACCCTAATACTTTATTTTTGAACGTCATTGTCAAGCTTTAAGGTTGATTAGTTCTCCTTGAAGCTTGCATCTTTTTATAGGTTTTTCTAATCCAAGGATCTTGGAAAAATATATCAATTCAGGTTTTGTTCATAGTCAGTTTCCAACTTTCTAGAATTCTTGGATTCTGTTTTTATTGCAATCCTATTTCTTTTGTATTTTCTAGACGATTTTCTTCCAATTATATTTTTGAGATATTGTAGATTTTATTCTCTAATTCTTGTCCTTGAATTTCATTTTCTGTTCTGATTCAAAGAAATAAGTTGGACTTTCACATATTTGGCTCACATACAAAGGTAGAAACTTACTTCAAACCGTCTAGCAGATTGTTTACTCTAAAAACACATAATTAATGGAAATAATAGTTAAGGTCCAAATAAACTCAATTAGATTAATCTCAATAAAACAATGGATTATTCATAATTATAGTTAAAGAATCTATGATTAAAGCTTTAAAGTATGAATAAAATTATGTTCATCAAATGCACACTTATCCTTTTGCACTTTTGGGGAAACCACGCTATGGACTCACAAAAGATAAAAAACAAAAATAATGCAAACAAATGACAAAAAAGACAACAGATTCTAAAAGCGCATAATAGCAAGCATGCTATAGTTTCAAGAAATCTAAGAATCAAGATAAATGTGAATGGAAATTGTTGAAGATGGGAGCTTTGATGTTTCAAATCCAAGATGAAACTTGAAGTCTTGCTGCTTTTGGTTTGGGTGTAGTTTAGAGTGTTTAGAATTTATGTAAGACCAGTCTTGATTCCTACACAAAGCCTGTTTTAATTTGTTTTAAAGAACTAAATGTTTTTCCATGCAAAGGGAAAAAGAACTGATTAAAGTTTCGAGACAATCAGTTGTTTGTCACTTAACTGACAAAGGAGTTTTGAAACTATTTTTTGAATCAGTTGTGTAACTGCTGAAACCATTCAACTGGTTAAATCGCAATTTCAACCGATTAAATGTGAGTTTTCATAACAGTATTTTGAAAACTGTTTTTAACTGATTCAGTTGTTCAAATCTGCCTTTAACGGTAGCTTTTTAAAGGTTATAAATATAGCCTTCTCTCAAAAAGTTTAGCATACGAATGATAGAGAAATAGACAAGTTTTAACAATCAGATTTGAGATTAAAAAAGAGAGATTACAATCTGTTTGTGAAAAGAAGTTTTCCAAGTTTAACAAGATTATTTTTGAGCTTTGCTGTGATTCAAGAACTGATCATAGGGTTTCTGGTCTTTTGTAATCCAAGTGTTTTCTACCCTTTCTTAGTTTCTTGTAATTGTTCAAATTACATTCTGTAAAACTGTTTGTAAAATCCTGTAAAGTCAGTGTGATTCTGGCTTGAGGTGTGTGTTGGTGCAAAGGGGGTGAGTAGGCTTTGTGGGATTCAAAGTCACCTCTTTGTGGTGTGTTGTTGTAATCTGTGATTGATTACATAGTGGAATACTCAGTGGTTTGACTGAGGACTGGATGTAGCTCTGGGATTGAGTGAACCAGTATAAACCTTGTGTGTGAATCTCTCTATCTCTCTCACAATTATAATCTGTTTGATATTTGTTATGCTATCATAAACAATCGGTTATTTCGTATTTTCAACCGGTTGATATTCCTTCCTTACAAACTGTTTTTTGTCTCTGTAACATAAACAACCAGTTATATCATGTTTTTAATTGTCTTTCTTAATTATTTATGTGTTTGATTGATAAAGATTCATTCTTAATCATATATTTGAGAAAAGGTTTTAGAAACAATTCACCCCCCATCTTGTTTTAGCCATCAATCCTAACAAAAATTCCTATATTTTAACACACAAGTAAGTAATTGAAATCAAAGGATGAATCAAGAATGATAGAACTTTCACTAGATGATACCTAACTATTAAGTGTTTAGGTTTGTATTTACAGTCAACACTCATGTAGACTTACACTACCACATGCTTAGCAGGACTCTAATATTCACTACAATTGAAAAACATGAAATCAAAGATTAAGAGGACTTTATAAGGGATGTAATGGGGCTAAGGTAAATGTGGGTAAAATGGGAAAAGAGGCTTAAAAATCATAGAAAGACAAAGGAGCAATGAATGATATGTTTAAAAACAAGTGTAAGTACCATAACAATTCAACTCCTCTCTATATTTCAAGATATAATTTTTTTATTGTTTTTCTTTTTACTGTAGGTAGTTTAACCAATGTATTAGACAATCAACCCTTATTTTCTTTATTTGCTTTTCTTTTTGTTGTTTTATTCATTTTTTTTTCTTTTTCTATCTTTTTCGGTACTAAGAAGGTAAATTATGAAAATGAGGTACACCCCTACACTTATTCAAGAACATATTTCTAAATAATTTCAAAACTCTTTTATCTTTTAAGGAGAACATGATTTTTCTGTTTTAGACTTATAATAAGGGTTAAAAACAAGAAAAATGGCATAGGTTGAAGGGGGCTAACAAGTGGATTATCATGAAAGGTAGGAAAATGTGGCTATTGGATTAAGTTAAACAAAGAATGTCTCAATCACATTAGTTCATGCATGTAAATTACAATTACAAAACAAAGAATCAAGCGAAGTTCTAGAGTATAAGAAAATATGAATAAAAACACATTAAAAGAAGCAATAGACGGACAATCAGACGAACCATCAGACTGTCCGTTAGACGATCTATCAACAAGGCTAAAAAACTCACCAGAGATAGTCTATCACAAAATATTCAACCAATAATTTCTAATTAGCAACTTAGTTATCAATTTTTAAGGAAATCCAAACAACAAAGATTAAGAAACTAAAATTTATAAGAATTATGAAACATTCTAACCATTAGATGATTCTAGCAAACTGATTTATTTTTTTTATTTTTTAACATAAGCAAAAAATAAATTAAAAAAATCAACAAAAGATAAATTATAAACTATTATTCTCCTCCCCCACACTTAAATCACTCATTGTCCTTAATGTAAGAACACTCAAATAATATGTATGATAAAAATTGAAAAAAATAACTCATTCGTCAAGCATGAGGGCAGTGGCAATTGTAGCTAAGCTTCACAAACATCTCCTCTACAATATAAGCCAAGGGTCTTCGTATAGTGGGGCACATCAATGATGCTTGTTGAAAAATCTGACCAAGGCATATAAAACCTTGGTGTAGACGGTGAAACATAAGAAACATATATTGTTAGGAACATTTGTGCAGTAAGGTAGGACTAGCAGAGGTTAGAGGGCGAATATAGGGAGGGTGAAAATGGTTCCATGAATGAGGGGTGGTGTATGATGAATAGATGGGAAAGAGAACTTTATACATTGCAGATAGTCTAATAGATTTTGTTGAATAAGGTGCTTTGATGTCTCCAAACCCAATAGGAATGCTTGAAGACCTTATTGTTTGTTGTGTGTGTGTCTAGAAGTAGTTGAATTTTTTAATCCACTCTTTGTGATAATCCAAGATTAATTGAATCTTAATCTTTTTGAAAAATATGTGATTTCTAAAGAAAGTGAAAATTCAACTTGTTGAAATGTCGATTCAACTGGTTGTTTTAAACTTAGTGAATTTTGAAAAGGATTTGAAAAGTTTGACTCTGCTGTCAAGCCAATTCAACCGGTTCTTTCGAGAATTCAACTAGTTGTTTTTCTGGAAACCTTAACAAAATTCTATTAAGTTGTTCAAATCTATTTTAAATGATTCAAACTACTTTTGGTTCTTGAATTAAATGTTTTGACCAACTGATTGCAGTATAAAAAGGTTGTTTTACACTCCTAGTCATTAACTAAGAAAAAAAGTTTAATCAAAATCATTTTTCAAGATTTCAAAGATGTTTTGGATCATTCTCAAGTGTGGAATAGGATTCTTTGTATTCTTTGTACTTTAATCTTTGATTGTATCCAGGTATATTCTATTCCTTTCTTCCTTAATCATTGTATTTCTGTGTGACTTGGTGTTCTGTAGTTTCAGAGGGTTGTTCTGAAAATTGTGTTGTTGCCAAAGGTGGTGTGTGTTCTTGAAGGGTTTGAGATCATCACTTTGGTGTGTGTTTTGTAATAAAGGTTTGATTACTTAGTGAATTCTCAATGGTTAGTTGAGAACTAGATGTAGCTCTTGGTTAAGAGTGAACCAGTTAAACATTATGTGTGAATCTCTCTATCCTTACACTCTCTAAAATGCTTTAGCTTTGATTTTATAAATTGTTGGTATAAACAACCGGTTGTTTCGCAAAAGAACTAGTTGATTTTCTACAATCAAACTAAAAATAGTTTTCTAATTGATTGATTCTTCATTGTCTTTCACTCAACCTTCAATACTTGCGAAAATCTTTCAAAAACAATTCAACCCTCCCTTTTGTTTAAGGCCTGTAATTCTAACAATTGGCATTTAAAGTTATGCTCATATGGCAATGAAGATGGTTCATTTGGCTGGGATGGCGGTGAAAGCTTTTACTAGATTGTCTAGCTATGGTAAACAATCTAGTTGGTGATGAGTATTACTTCAGGAAGTGATTCATGCACTAGATGGCCACTGAGGATTCTACTCCTATTGGCCAACTGAATTTCAACATTTGTAGTTTTTAAAGGGCCAAGACACAAGGAAGTGAAAAAAAGATAAAGACATAACATTGATAGGCGCTCCCAAATCAAGCATACCATTGTCAAATGTGTTATTGCATATGATGCAAGAAATAGTAAATGTGCATGGGTCTTTGCATTTTTTAGGAATTTCAGCCCCAGGTTTTGCAATAACTGTAGAGACATTCCTACCCATGTTAACCTTTTCATTATCTTTTAGATGTCGTCTATATGTGCACAAATCCCTTAAAAATTTGTCTTACTTTGGGATCTATTTAATAACATCTAGTATAAGAATGTTTACCTCTACCTTCCTAAAGGTAAAGGTGGCAATGCAGGCAGGCCTGCCCTGCGTTTGGCCTGCAAAATGCGGGTCGGGTTGGCCCGCCCCACAAAAGAAGTAACCCGCGGGCTTGCGACATAAGAATTTTTTTTCAAAAATTAAAATTTCATTAATTATAAAAAAACTTTTTCCTACTATTAAAAAATTATAATTTTATCCGTGTTTCAATTCATTTAATTAAGATAAAAATATAAATTCAAGTATGAAGGTTGTTATAAGACTTGATTAAAAATAATTAAAGTTTTGCTTTGCATCTATTTTTTCCTATATATGTATGTAATGTATAAGAGTATATTATTGAAGTTTTGTTACAAAATATTTTAATGAAGATGACTAATTTTTTAGCTATCCCAACGAAATCTCTTCTTTATATTATTTTTTATTAAAAAAAATTAAATATAAGATTTTACTTAAAACTAAATCCACTGTCATTCTTAATACTAACTCCTTTAGATGATTTAAATAAAACATTTTATTTTTTAGTACATTAAATTAATTTTAAAAAAATAAAATAAAATAAAGGTCACGCTGCAATAATGGGTGAATGAAGTATGATTTTATTTTTACAAAAAATAATTATTTTTTATTTATGTGGGCTAGCGAGCCAACCCACCCTGCCTCGCTATTGGCCCGCGCAGGCTGCGAGTTACGCGGGGCAGGCCAAAGCGGGTCAATAGGCTAGATTAGTGAGCCCGCCCCGCACTTTTTGGTAGTAGGCCGGGGCCGGCTCACATGGCCCGCCCTGCATTGTCGCCCATACCTAAAGGTCTCCAAGATCTCTTTATCCACCTATTATAATTTCTTATTCTTTTGAACAAACCTTTGTGGAAAAAGAAGAGGGATAGACGATTAATACATATTGGTAAATGACTCTTTTTTTTTCTAGTAGACAGTTGGTCTCTACTGCCAGATATGGATTCACTCTTTAAGAGAATGAAAGATAAGTTGATTTGTTCTCATGGGCAGGCTTAGCTCTTATTTGTTCAGGTTCCTCTGTAGTTGTATCAGACTTGCTATATTGTCTAGCCAGACCATCTAGTGCTATATGTGTCTCGGCCTATTGTTGCCAATTGACCAATATGATTTTCCAAGTTTTGAATGCTCGCCCATGTTCTTCGTACTCTCACCTTTGTTCTCTGTTGGTAATTCATGTTATATTAATTGAATGACATAAATGGAAAACCTCTTATGAGATTGTGTTTCTGTAGCTTTGAGATTAATCTCAAGCTAGCCACATTTCATGTGTCATGGCCAATGATCATCCTTTTCTAACATAAGACAAGAGACATTTTGATCTAATAACTCATCCATATCAATTTCATAAAGATTACCTCGTCTATAGACAACAAACATTTTTGTCTCATATTTGTGATAGACGATACATTGGTCTTTATAAAAAACAACATTATTCTCACTGTCACACAATTGACTTATGGTCAGTAGGTTGTGCTTTAGATCATATACTAATAAAACATTATTAATAAACATAGAAGATTTCATACTTACCTGATCACAACCAATCACCTGTCTGTGTTGGTTCCATCCAAAGATTACCTTGCCTCATTTCTTCATTTGAAGACATAGGAATACTTTTCTCTAGTCATGTTTAGTGAGCAACCACTCTCCAGGTACCATGACAGGGTTCTTCTTTCCCGAGTTAAGAACATTTGCCAAAGGTATTATTTTACTCTTAGGTACCCACACAGATCTAGGTCATTTATGGTTAGCTTTTCTCCATGGTTCTCTTTTAGAGATACCACTAGACGATGCACATACAGAGGAATTAACATGAGATTTTTTTTTCTTTTGATAATTGTTTTTTTTTATCATATCCCCGTTTTTTCATGAAGCTTCCTTGAATTTCTAACCTGGAGATCCGAAGATTTCCCAAAAATATCATATTGGGATAATATTTTTCATAAAATGAAGTTTTCAATAACTAAACCATTTAGTGTCTGATTATTAGACAGTTCAATTGGTCTTTTACCTATTTTATCTTTGAGTATAAACAATTCTTTTTACACCTTATCCAAATTCATGCTTTGAGTTTCAAAGTTATGTTTCAGGCCTTATTCTCTTCATTTAGAAAAATCTTTGAAATTAATATTTTCTTTTTGTAAAATCTCTATTTTTATGCAAGAATTTTCAAATTTTATTTTCAAAGCTTTATATTCATATATAATATGTGCATTATAAGTAATGTTTTCCTCATAAGTTTGTCTAAGAGAATAAATGTCAGAAAAATCTAGCTCTTAAACAAATTCTTTTGAGATAGAGCTATCCTCAGCGTCTACCATGAGACCTATGTGTGCTTCTTCTTTAGTCTCTAAATCAGATAGGTCAAGACCTTCCTTATTTTTTTAGACCTTTTTGTTTCTATATTTTTCAGCTTCTTCTTGGTCCTCTTTGGACATTATGATCTAATGCACCCATACTCCTTGCACTCATAACAAACCACCTTCTTTCTAGTACCTTTACTAGGCTTTCTATCTCTCCTAAATTTCCTTTTCTTTTTCCACATCTATTTGAAATTTTGGATGATAAATGCCAAGTCTTCATCATCAGATTGTAAATCGTCTGATGCATTGTCTATAACCTCAAAAGCTCTAGATGGTTCAATCTTCTTACCTTTGTGCACATATTTAAGGGTCAAGTTCTTACTTTTTGCTACCTAGTCATCTCTCTACAGAACTTGTTTGTGAATGATGAGTATGCCTATCAGTTCCTCTAAGGGCATAAATCACATATCCTTAGGCTCTTTAAAGGAAGCTTCTTGTTCTCTCCACTTAAAAGGAAGAGTTATGAGTACCTTATCATTTATGTCATACTGACTTATGACAGTACCTAGAGACCTAAGACTATTCAAGATGGTTTGGAGTCGTGCTATCATGGATTTAATAGTATCATTCTCATCCATGGTAAACATCTCATGTTTTATACTTAGTAAAGTAAGCTTATTTCTTCTTACCTCCTTTGAGCCTTCATGAGACATAACTAACGTCTCTCACATTTCTTTATCGTTAACCATGTTATGGACCTTGGACATTTCTTCTTAAGATAAAATGCATAACATTTTCTAGCTTTATCATTCAGCTGATACCAAACCTTCTGCTCCTCGTCCTAAGATTCTTGTGATAAAAGATTTCCAGAGGAGTCTAGTAAAGTAGGAATACCTTTCTTGATGACATTTAGAAGATCAACATTGTTGTAGTCCATGAAGGCAGTCATCTTCGACTTCTAGAGATCATACTTTTCTCAAGGGTGGCATGTTGATAGTCTGTCCTTCAAATTCCATGAGTTCACCTAGGATCTTTCCTCTAATCTTGTTAAAAACTAACCCCTGAGGTTAGCTCTAATACCAACTGTAGGAACAACTGGCTCTAGAAGGGGGGTTGAATGCAGTCTAAACTCAAATCATGAATTTAGAGATAATAAAAAGCAACGTCTAATAAGCAAGGATAAAAAAAAAGTAGACACAAAGTTATACTTGTTCACCCTAGCACTTGGGTTACGTCCAATCTACTTAAGAAAACTACTTAAGAGCTTTCACCAACCAAAACACTTGACTACAATGAGTTTTCACATCTCTCCATAAACAACGAGTTTTAACACCTCTCTTGGAACGAATTTTAACACCTTTACATGAATAATAAGTATTCTGACCTCTTTAGGTACACTAGTCTTAATATCTTCCTCTCAAGATATGAGAAAAACACTTAAAAAAAAGAACAATGAGAGTTCACTAGGTATACTTTACAAAGTGAAGGATTTTCAACGGTTAGCTCACAACAAGATAGACTGGACGCTTTATTTAAGCCATATATGAATATTGGGATCTATAAAAAAACTACTTTCTTGAATTGTTATATCTTGTGTTTTGTATCTTGTTTGCACGTCGACTTCTAGCTCCTTATATAGGTCCAAAAATTATGATTTTAGAAGCTTGCATTTGTACTTCATCATTTTTGTATTAGATAATTCAAAAGGAAACTTTTGCTTTGAAGATTTCTTGTGTGCCTTGACTAGTTATATGATAATGTTGGACCTTGAAAACTTTCTATATTTGTATATATTCGAACGTTGAAGCTTGAATCTTCTATACTTCATGTTTGATTGAATCTCACATTGTAGCACCTTAGTTTTTCTAGTAAGCGCTGTAAAAGGAAACTTCATATTTAATCTATTTTGCGTGTCTTTAGTGCTGAAAATATTTCTGGAAACAATTTGAAAGTGATTGACACTAATATTCAACATTAAAATTATTGGATCAACTCAGAATCATATACCTATACATTCAAAATCTATACCAGACCTACTAGAACCATTATTTCAAAAACATTATATGTTTTGAATAAATTATAAACGATGAAAGGCATCCAAATTTATCTTAGATTTAATTCATCAAAAAAAAAATTTGAAATTAAATCAAATATGTCTTTGTTTTTGTTTTTCAAAAGCTTTCTTGTTTAACAGTGCGTTTTTTAAAACTTTCTAAAAATGGCACAACTTTTTAACGTTGAAACATATCAATATTTAAAATAGTTTATATTTCATTTAGAAGATACATTCATTTAAATATCATCAAGAATGCTAAGATACTAAGCTTTTGAAATTCTCAGTTTTCAAACACATTACGAAAACTTTTCAAAAGGAGTTCATCAGAGTTGTTGAAACAATTATTTGCTTAAAAAATTTAATTATAATCATTGTGGTTTTCACAAAGGATTTAGGAGCAAGAAGAAATCATATTTAAATAAAGAAGATTAAGTTTAGAAGGTTCTTGATGCGTTAGACCATCTATTGCGAAAATGATAACGAGATTGTCTAACACAAAGACAAAGACTAGACCATCTAATGTATTTCGTTTTTAGAGATCTTCTAGCTAGTTGTAATCCACTGAGATCGTCTAACAAGTCTAACATAAAAGAGATCGCCTAACATGTTTAATACAATAATATTGTTTAATATGTTTTGCACAATTAGACTGTCTAACAAGTTAAACATTATGATATTGTCTAGCATGTTAAAATTATAGATTGTCTTATTAGGTTAAAATTTAATGCATGCACATCAATTAGCTTTGTTATATTTTTAACACATCTTATAGTGTTTGTTATCATAAAAAAAATCTCTTTTCATGAGACCATCTAACGGGCATTAAATAATCTAGTAGAGACTAGACCGTCTAATGGTGCTTTCATCAACTAATATCTCTATCGTTGGATCGATTACCATTATTTTCACCATCTTGACAACTACTACCCATGTTACTCAATTTTGTACCACACTAGTGGATTAATTTTCTTTGGAAAGATATAATTGAATTGTAAATTTTGTAAGAATATAGGTATCTTTAATATATATATATTTGTAAATGAAATTATTTTATCATATGTAATGACGTAATATATATTTATGGATTTTCCATATTTATCTAATGGTCACATGTAGATTTGAGATAAATGTTCTCATAATACCTTAATAGGTGTGTCTGAGAAGAATTATATAAATGTAATCCTAATCTTTCAGGAGACAAAGTATAGTCATATTTATGTAAGTCAAAACCCATCAAACTGAAACAAAGATGTAATTGTGTCGAACTTATAAAATAAAATGAAACTATAATAATACATATCTTCTTCTATTTGATTAGAATAAACTAATATATAAAGAACTTCATATGATATATTAAAAGAAACTCCTACTTATAACAAAACCTCACCCTGATAAATTATGATTCAATAAAATTATACATATTCTTAATAATTATGTCTTACAAATTAAATATAAAAATTAATAAATACGATATATTAAAAGGGGCATGACATTTGACACTTATTAGTACTTAATATCCAACTACTAACACTTTTTCCCAATAGTATGCCAAATTAAGTTGACTTTGATGGATTGCTTTGACTTTTCCATTTTTGTTATTCATCAAATGAATTTATGATTTCAAAAGTTGACAAGTATTTGGGTGTGATTAATGGGGGTGATGGTTATAGGTACTATCAGACCTTGAGTACAAAATTAACTTGTTGGATTGTTTTTTTCCCTAAAATATATGGAGATGAGTCTAATAATGAGATTGAAAGGGTGAAGGTAAAGTTGGTAAAAGAGTATGAAAAAAACATGAAAGATAAGAAGTAAAGTGTTGTTGAAGAGAATATGCTTGGAAGAGAGATTTTGCAAAAAATCGTATTGCAAAAAAAAAAATCATCCAAATTATAAGTCAAAATTTGATTGTTATTGAAAAGGCATACATTTCCTGATTGAGATGAAGAATTTGACATCGTAGTTTGGTGGAAGGCTATTATGCTAAAATACCCAATCTTACAAATGATTGCAAGAGATTTTCTAGCAATTCCTATATCGATAGTTGCTATAACTCTTCATTTAATATTCATGTTCAGTTTCTTCCTCCACATCCAAATGTGTGTCCAAATTTAACTATGGAGTGACACAAAAGGTAATCAAATTAACATTTTAAATTAGATATTTATATTTCGTATATATTAATTGTTAAAATTAATGAATTAATTTTATTTTTTAACTCTTCAAAACTGAAAGTCAACAAAATGGAATTCATACAACATTAATTTTGTTTATGATGTTAGTAGTTTCTTTAACATTTCATTAAAACATTATCAATAATATCACTATTAAATTGTTTATGAGTTTTAATTGTATGTTATTTGTTTTAGAAATTAAACTGTCAAACTGAAAATATTAATGATGAAGACATCAATATTAAAGTGCAATTTATTTTTATTTATGTCATGACTAAAGTCTATTAAGATTGTTTGAGAGATCATAATCCTACTACTACGACTTATGTTTTAGCAATTATTTATCTACTTATGTTTTAAGT
>Ga0123341_1002305_pt1 | contig 15585 bp, 8 predicted proteins | sample Turbeapinknodule_FD_89959 | JGI IMG/M metagenome (GOLD analysis project Ga0123341, IMG submission 89959) | Root nodule microbial communities of legume samples collected from Mexico - Turtle bean Mexico pink nodule | ecosystem: Host-associated > Plants > Roots > Nodule | place: Mexico: Nepantla... | reverse complement strand
TGGTTTCTATTTCATGATTTTATACACATTATTAAAACAAACCTGTAATCATGAGCAAACCCGTGATTCCCTAACTTACCTCATTTATTTTGAACTCACCCATAAGTTTATACCCTCGCACCTTTAACTACTTTTGTTTTTAATAGATCTCATATACACTAATGGTTCCAGGCACCAATCAGAGTATAAAAACATGTTATGCGTACCTTTGATGTGACCCATGACCAAACTTTCAACTGTGCCATTGTGAAGATTTCTATGTGGTCTATGCATCCAATTTTAAAGATCTTCGTGTTCCTTTGATCCACGCTTCGCCTATTATTTCTATACACACACGTCCAAATCTGATTGACGGTTTTGCTTTCCTTAATCAATTTGAACTAAGAGAAGTGCATTTTCGGATCCAGTTGAACCGTCGACGCCATATTCACCCACTCGTAGCACTTAAACCTAACAAGCCAAGCTATCCGACATGTGCAAAATAAATGTGACGTTGTTTCCGCCACCCCCTCCCCACACATAATAATAATATATTTAAATTTTATTATGAAAAAAACTAAGGTGTGACTAATACATTTAACAATTGATAAGTATTGAAACCCAAACAATCTATGCATTTTAGAAAGAAAAAAAAAATATTAAATATTAAAATATGGGGTGCAGAAAGAAATTATGGGGGTGCAAAAAGAATTTTTTTAAAATATGTGGGTTAGCCTACTCGGTTCCATACTTGGCTTGCGCGGGTTTCGAGTTATGTGGAATGGGCCTAAGCGGGTTAGTGGGTTAAAATAGGTTGCTTGCCCTGTGTCTTCTCTGAACAAGCCACAGCCGACGACTTGTCCCACTTTGTCATCCCTACTTTGAATTGGTTTAATAATCTTCTTGATGAAACATATCACATTTTTAGACAATTAAAATAAATTTGGCTCAAGGGAATTTGGTTTGAAATAAAATAAGGTTGAGAGAGTCCTTGAAAATGTATATGACGATTTTGTTGGGTTACAATACAAATTCTCCACACTAATGAAAGAATGTTTGTATATTCCTTCGTAATAAGGCTGATACGAGAATCTTACACTACTTGAAGCAAACTCCAAGAAGAAGTTTATTTCTTGTTGCCAATAGTCTCAACTCAAAGGATATAATAACTCTCATTGGTTGACATTCTAAGAAGCAACATACGATTTTTAGGAGTTATTTTGAGGATGAATATAGAATTTTAACTACTACAACTTGTGAGATACAATAGTTAAAATATTTTCTCTATGATATTAGTCTCATATATAAAAGTTCAACATTACTATGTTGTGACAATCAGTTATCCAAATAACTTCTAATCAAGTCATGCTTTATAAAAACAAAACATATTGAGATCGAAATTCGGAGAAAAAATCTAACAATGATTTCCTAAAACTTCTACCTATATCTACCAAAGTTTAGCTTCTTGATATTCTCACAAAATCTTTGCCTCCAACTAAGTTCAAGAATATATATGTTCTAAGCTGGAAATATTGAATTTGTCCTGCGGGCTTGAATGGGCTCTTAACTTTAACTTTTTTTGTAGTTTAGAGCTTTTCTTTTTTTAGCCATTAGTTGATTGTCTGTAGAATATTTGTACTCTTTATATCTTTGTTTTCTGTTACGATTCTCATTAATAATAATGCCCAATTTTCTTTCATATCGTTTCTTTTGTATTTTGCTTTCATATATGTATAGACAAAGTTAAATCATACTTTATTATGTATATATCTATTCTTAATGAAGTTTTGGGTATGAATGCGACTTTCACATCCCCTTGCTGCTATAACTCTCTAATTGAGATTACCAACAAAACAAAAAATATATATACAAATATATTCACGATCCAACTACATGAAACATGATTTATAAATGGTTGTACAATATCGCAACAATAAAACCAAATTCAAACTCGCTTTTATGAATTTGATATTTGTTCGACTAAAAAACCGAATATCAAAAGAAAATCGTTCAAAAATATTAGTGTTCGATTTTGATCGAATCAAATATTGTAGACGTTAGATTCAATCAAATTCTATTTTTGATTAATCTTACACATGATAGTCATGCACTCCATGTTATAATCAAAATGGGTTAATCACGCAAATAATTCACCAACAACTTTAGACTTTTAGGTTAAAAGCAATATAATTTAAATTTTGAATGACCAAAGTTAAGTAACTTTTGTTTTGCAAGAATGAGTATTGAATTTCAACTATTTTAAAAGTTGTTTTTCACATTTTTTTCTGGACTTTTATTATGATTGACCCAAAATGTTGGACCTAATGGCTGAGAAAGAGAGACTAATATGAACCATAGATTAGAGGAGACCAAGTTATAGAAGGAAGTAGGACTTGTATGTGTTACTTTCTTTTCAAGGGTCAAATTCTAGGTGTTAAATTTGAATTGTTGGTTGAAATTGCCAAATAGGGAGTTGCCAGAAATCTCTTCGCTATTTGATTTATTTGTGCTGAAATTTTGTCTTAGGTGTCATGGTGATTAATGTTTGAATCTGAAATTGTTAATTGTTGTTCCATATTTGAATCTTACCAATATATGATGCTGTTTTTTTTGTAATTTACTAAAAAGGAAAATTTTAAATTGAGTTTTCTGGGGTGCAAGAAATCAAATCCCAATTAAATTTTCTTTGTTTTTGAATGTAATTCGAAGTCTACTAAAAAAAATTTTCCGGATTTTATCATCCAAAAGCTAATTATGAATTTAAAAAATGACTTTCTGTGATATGTAATCCAGAATATTACACAGTAATATTTTTGAAAATACAAAAATTTTATGTAGGGAAGAAATAGTCTTAGGTTAGGTTGAATATTGGAAAAAAATTCTATAGCAGACTGTTTTTTTTCTGTGGGTCGTGCAGTCTTGGACCTGAATGTCTTCTTTCATAATGCCTAAAAACATAAAAAAAAAAAATGATTGTTACTTTCTGAACCCAATCAATTCTAACCTGCACCTATTATTGATGTGAAATTATTGATGTTAAATGACAAAAATATCCTATTTAACTTTTAAATAGAAGTGGAGTGCGGAGCAAAAATATATTCCATATGGATTTTTGAAACTTTCTTAGATTTGGGTTTCTGGAACACCTATCCGAATAAGGTTTTCTGAAATAGTCTTTTTAAAATATGTTTCTGGATTTTATTTTCTAAAATAGATTATTTGTATTTTGAATTATGTTTTGCATAATAATATTTTTGAAATATGTTTTTAGAATTTATTTTTCAAAATATATTATTTGTGTTTCAGATTTTCCTTTTGAAAATGAGATTTTGGTTTTCCAATTTCTAGAATCTCATTCTTGAATGTAAAATAACCAATTCCGTATTAGCATTTCCATAATAACGTATTTTTCAATTCTAAAATGCGGAAAGGCAATTATGGAATATCAAAAATTGATAGGTGCATGTTAGAATTGACTGGGTGCAGAAAGCAAAAGCCGAAAAGTATAGATTAGTGAACCGAACTGTAGTAACCTATACAAGTTGGGCTTTAAAACAGGGCTTCTTCTTCCTGCACCCCCACGTTTTTCTTCTTACACCCCAACAATTTTAAATGTCCCAAAATTAACCTTGACCTATAATTTGAAAAGGGCACCGTGTTGGACTTCCATTGTTGCTATTCATCTTCATCATTGAATATCAACTACTGTGAAGGGTTTTTGTAATTTTTCGGAACAAGGAGGAGGAGTATGCAACGTTGACGAAGTGTTGTTTGGGTTGTAGAGGTAAGAGTTAAGTTTTTTTTAGGAGCATAGTGGTTGTAGAGATTTCGGGGTTACCGGATATCGGGATCCAGTAATGTATTCTGGATTCATGAATCCAAAATTAATTAAATTGTGTTTTCTGGATGAGGAGGTGTTTCAGAAGTTAAAATATCGTAAATTGTTGTTTTCCAGATGCAAAAATCCGGAACACTCCCGGATGTAGAAATCCAAGATTTTACCAAAAGCATAAATTTGGAATTTTATCATATTCTGTGATCCAAAATTCTACCGGATTCTATAATCTGGAATGTGAGAAGCACTTATGGAAACAAAAATCCATACAAATAATGGATGTCTAAATCCAAAAAAAAAATAAAAATTACTTATCTTTGTCAAGAACACTCTAAATGACCAAGAAGAAATGTGTGAGAATTGGAAGGAGAATGATTTGGAGGTGTCGTGCTGGTAGAAGATTGGTAGAAGATGAAGAAACACGCACGGCTGCGCAAGAACACCAATCCCTGCCTTTTTTTAGGGTTATTTTAGGTTAGGGGTAATTTTGGAATTTTAAAAACTAATAAGGGTGATTTAGTCTTTACATAAGAGTGTGGGGCTAGGAAGAAAAACGTGGGGATACAGAAAGAAACTACCTTAAAATAGTATTACATTTAGCCCAAAATATCAATTGAATAAACTTTGAAAACATAATTTATTTATTAAAGACGTGACAAAATAATAATAATAATAATTCAAATATAGAACACTAAATTCATAATTCACCACAGTAGGTCCCATTGCAATTCCTCCAAACCAGAGACGAGATAAATACGCCCTTGACATCTTAGAAGACATAGGAGTGCTTGGAGCCAAACCTATTGTCACTCCCATGCATAAGAGAAGTGATAAAATGTTTGATCAAGATAGCATAATTCATGAGGCATCAACCTATAGGAGAATCATAAGAAGTCTTTTGTATTTGTTGAATACTCAACTTGATATATGTTTTTGCAGTCCAATTTCTAAAGCAGTTTGTTCAGAAACCCACTATTTTTCATCACCATATATTTCTTCTTAAAACTTTTAGTATGCATTTAAAAGTCTTTAGTGATTCTGATTGGGCTTCATCCTCCATGACTTGACAATCCACAACTGGTTTTTCTTATGTTTGGAAGAATCATTGATTTCATGGAAAACCAAGAAACAATCCACACTTGTTAGGTCTTTCTCAGATGCTAAGTATCATGCTTTGGCTTCAACATCTTTCGAGATACATTGAATCACATACTTATTTTCTGATCTTCACATGATCACCTCCAACATTGTCAATCTATAATGTGACAATCATGTTATAATGTGACAGTCAATCAACTAGACATATAACTTTGAATAATTTCATAAACACATCAAACATATCGACATTAACTGTCATGTTGTTTGAGAAAGATTTTAATAGTGTCTCTTTCATCACCTTCCTATACTCTTGAACAACCGACGAATGTTTTCAGGGTATTTCTTCCTACACCCTACATTTTTCTTCATACACCACTACATTCTTTGAATTGGATGATTCCGAAATAGGACTTTTGTAAATAAAAGGTGTTTCCGAAATAGGGGTGTCCTAAGCAAAGTGTGTTTTTGGAATAGGAATTCTAATCATTTCAGAATATTCTTTTCAAAACACATTTTTTTAATTTTCAGAATGGTAAATTTGGAATTCATAAAATGTGTTCCAGAAAGTATGTTTTGGAAATATTCTGGAAAGAGTAATCTTGAAGTCATTTTTAAAGGGGTAAAATGGACTTTTTTGAAAATGATGGGGGTGCAGGAAGCCATTTGTCGGGGTGCTGGGAGAAACACATGTTTTCATCCAAGGCCCGGAATGTGAAGCTTTTAGCAAACTTATACCCAAACTTAAAATCCTTTGTATCATTGCTCCAATTTAAGGAGGGTTTTAAGTAGACTGTTTCTTCCTGCACCTCCATACCTTCTTCTTTTACCTCCATAAATTTTTGAATTTCCAAAAATGCTTCTCGATAATATTCCAAATTACGTAATTCGGAAGTCATTTTTCAAATTTGTAATTAGCTTCTGGATTACATAATCTGGAAGTCTTTTTTCAAATGATTTTTCAGATTACATAATCTGAAAACTACTCTAGGGGGTGAAACAAGAAGGATAAAAATATATTTTCATGTTGTGTATGGAGGTGCCAGAAGAAGATATGGAGGTGCAGGAAGAAACAGTCTTTTAAGTGTTATGATCATGAGCCTTTTGGGCCAGCCTTTTTTGTTATTTGTACAGGGCCATTTTCTCTTTTTCTTTCTATGTATTTATTTTCTTTGTATGAATGCAGAATATGACTTTTGCAAACACTAATACAATAAATTTAAATAAAAATTATCAGTCTCTTTTTTACAAAGCATTATTTTCCTTCCTCATCTCTTCTCTATCATGAAACTTAATAGTAATTGTTAAATTCTTACTTATAGGACGATACGTGGCTTAGGATAAAAATGTTTTCAATAATATTGCTAAAGTTTTATTTTTTTTTTCAATTTAAAAAAACGTGACTAAATTATGGGAGCTGGCCGAGAAGTGTAGGTCACCCCTCCCGTTTTCGACGTGCCGCGTAGAAGCAAAACAATGAGACAAACCCTCATGTAGAGATTAAAATGATTTTTTTTTTAAAATTTAAAAATAAAAACATGATCAAATCTTTTTTGTTATTAGATAAATTTGGACCATGGAGTTGACTTTGACTGGTTGCCCAGATTCTGACCGTCGATGACATATCATCAACGCTTCCCACAGTTCCTCCACCACACTTATAGTTTCCACTTGAAATGACAAATATAACCCTGAGAAGCAATTAAACTTTGTAAAGGCGCCAACCCTTTATAACGGAATCAGTTGTTGAGTTAAAGCTCTCTTCTCTGGTTTTCACTGAGCTCTGTTCCTCGCACGAAATCACGATGCGAGAGTGTTCGTAATCGAAGCCGAAACCACTTTCTCATATTCATCATAATCTACAATGTCTTTCGCTCTCATCGAAGCCTGCAAGAAGCGAAAACGGTGGCCAAAATTTTTCAGGTTTAACTCGTTCGGTGACCCTGGTATTCCAATTGTACCTTTGGGTACTTTCCGCGATAACGTTCGGGTTTTCCTTCAAGAAGCTGGAGAACCCGAAGATTATAGCGTCTCCGGGAACCCCCTTTGGTGTACCCTTCTCATCCATGATAAGTCCAACGTAATGGCTCCGCTTTACACCGTCGAAGAGCACGTCTACCACTCTTCTCATCCCTTCTGCGATCATTGCCGCTGCGTAGGTTCGTTTCCGATTTCAATTTCTTGGGTTTCCTCTGCTTTCTGTTTCTTGAAATGGGGCTGGCTCAAGTTTGGGTTTTTGAGCTCTTTTCTGAAATGCTATGATTGCGTTCTGTTCCTGAAAAGGGTTTCATTTTTTACTGTTTTGTGATTTGTTCTTGTCGTGATTGAGTTATCTATTTCGGTTTCGATATTGGTGATCGTAACGGTTGTTTCCAATTTTGGAATTTTCCATCGTAGGGTAGACTTAGCTCATGACCATTGAGAGGGATAGTTTAGTGATTTAGTTGGTTTCAGAAAATGTTCACTTTAATTTTAATTTGCATTTTGAATTACTAAATTTTACTTTTTAATTTTAATATTTTGTGAAGGAAAAAAAAACCTTTTCATTGATTTCTGATTATTGGTTGGTACACAGACTTTTGAAAACAGAGAAAAGTGAAAAAAAATGACATTTTTGTCATTAGAAATGAGAAACATTTTTTCACGACTAGTTTTCCGTAAATGATAATTCATTTATTATGAATACTGTTGGTTGGAGGTTTGACGATTTCTGATTGGGTTTTAGAACTGAAATTGGCTGCTACTGATGCTGATACTAATACCCTGTTTGGTTAATAATTGATAGGTTGGAGTGGCCATTTTGTATCAAAGAGAAGGTATCATTTTATAATCCCGATGGACAGTGGGTGGCATAAGCCCTTAGATGAAGAATCTATAGAAAATCAGAGGCATCTGTTGCATGGGGTGATTCATTGCAATGGTTATGGCCATTTGCTCTGTGTAAATGGCATTGAAGGAGGCTCCAAGGTTCTTAGTGGCAGAGAGATTATGGATCTATGGGATAGAGTATGCACCAACCTCCGAGTAAGGTAAATAAAATCCCAACTCAACGTTCATCTTCATTCTCGTTGTGTTAAATTAATTTACTGAGCATTCAAGGGTCGATTTTTATTATGATACTTGCTTTGTATGGCAGGAAAGTTGCAGTTGAAGATGTTTCGTGTAAGAGGTCTATGGACCTTCGCTTACTTCATGGAGTCGCCTATGGACACTCCTGGTTTGGCAGGTGGGGTTATAGATTTTGCCGTGGAAGCTTTGGAGTGACGGAACCAGACTACAATGAAGCAATGACAACGCTTGGCTCTTTGGAGCTAGACATGATTGCAAAAGATTTGAATAAGACAAAGTTCAACAAAGAAATCAAACAGATGATTCGGTGCTATAGAGATATGAGTGAGACTCATATTATATCACTCAGGGATCTTCTAAGGTTTATGCTCACTGTAAAGTCTTCTCGTGCTCCTGCACCTAAGATAACAGTCACCTTTTCTGCCGCTGCTGTTGCTGCTGATTCTACCTGTTCAGCATTAATCTCAAGAAATTCAACCAAACACACACTTCCAACCAGATCAAATTCTATAAAGGAGAAATCTGTAAGGTATAAGAAGTTCAGCAATGCAGTGACTAGCATGGATAGTAGGTGGCCGACAAGGAGGCTAGAGTTTGCCGCCCAAGTGATTGTGGACGCACTGAAAGAGAACAAGGCTGTGAAACCAGGCACAGGTGGGATGGCAAGGCAAGATGTGAGAGATGCTGCTAGGCTTCACATTGGTGACACAGGTTTACTTGATTATGTACTTAAATCACTCAACAATGTCATTGTTGGAAACTATGTTGTTCGTCGCATGGTGAATCCATCATCTCGAATTCTAGAGTACACTATTCACGATCTTGGCAAGGGGTACAAAGCCCCTGAACAGGAGTCTGAGGGGATGGCTTATGTAGATCAACAAGTAGTTGAGTCATCTTGGGTGCCAGGTAACGATGTTTACTGCGATGTACTGTTTTTGTACAAGAATGTGCTATTGGGCTATCCTGATTCAGAAACAGTGGACTTGGCCATTCAGACAATTCTAGACAGCAGATACTTTGTAAAGGAGTGGGCAGAGAGGGATGAAGTAGAGGAGCAGTTATTGACATTCATTTGCCGCTTGCAACCAAATTTTGTAGACAAAAAATATGAGTTGAAAGGTCTACCATGTGGTGAGGTTGTGGTGGTTCCACTGCATGCAACGGTTGGAGACTTGAAGAGGGCTTCTGAGGCTGCTCTTAGGGACACTTACTGCATTGCAGAAAGGCTTATAGTGACTGACATTAAACAACTTATGGGAGTGAGTGATGAGGAAGTGCTGTTTGGACTAATCCAGTCTGGTGTAGAACTTTGTGTGAGGGGAATTGCCATTGATTTGTGCACCAATTTGAAGTATCAGGGTGGATCTGACAACTGGAAGGTGAGATGTGAGTGTGGAGCTCAAGATGATGATGGGGAGAGAATGGTGGCTTGTGACATTTGTGAAGTGTGGCAGCATACTCGCTGCTGTGGCATAGATGATTCTGAGACAGTGCCACCACTTTTTGTCTGCACTGGTTGCTGTGATTCACTAGTACCCTCCAGGACCGAATCATCCTTTTGTGCGGATTCTCCCGATTCTTTTCTCATTTCAGCAGACCCTTCTCTTTTGCTAGAATATGAGTATGGATGCTAAATGCCTCATTAAATACTGTTGTAACATCTCTTGCTTAGAATTACTTCTTATATTTTGGCCTTATTTTTTTTTTTCTCACCTCTTTTCGTTAATGAGCTATGTTAACGTCCCATGTGAGACATTCGTTTAATCTAGGTGATCTCAAAGAATAGTTCCCTTTGTTTTTTTATTCCTTGGTGATTTTATACTTTCAAGTGAAAGAAAAACAAAGCGAAAGTGGAAGAAATAATAAGGAAAACTATTGTTGTATCATTGGTGGCTTAGAATTTGAAAATACTTATCTCTCTTCTCATTTCATTTGTTCAAATATCTTCGTCTTACTTTTTTTTCACACGTCTTTTTGTTAATGAGGTGTTTTTGTAAGAAAGAACAAGAGAAAAAAGGCCAAAAAGTATTATTGAAAAAAAATATTGTATATTACAACCAAACTTAGAAGATTATGTATATACTGAAGATATGAGAGAGAAACTATAACTAAATGACAATAACTAATGTGTTGTTAGTTTTAATGTCTCTTGAAATAACTTTTTGTTTTTTCCCTTTGCGATTTGATACTTTCAATAAGGAAAAACAGTAAGTGGAAGGAGTGGTACTCTAATTTAGCGGTTAAAGTTTATTTCAACCTTTTTTGTAGTGAAATTTGGCATGCTATTGAACTTATTGTATAGTCAATAACACGTGGCCACTCATTATAAGCCTTAAGCCTTTAAATTATAAAACAAGAAAAAATTCTCGTGTTTTCACCTTGAGATGCGTAATAATGATTGTTATGATGACTTATCTTCAAATTACACAAGGTGTATCAAGAGGATTTTTTTTTTTTATAAAGAAATCTTACACACACAAAAAGACATAATTGTAGGAAGAACTATAGTCTAGAAAGGAAAACATGTTTATGCCCATATAGACTTCGTATAGCTAATAAATAGATTTCATATGTATTGGCTATTGAAAGAATTTTGATCACCTTCATAAAATTATGATCACTAAAATTATTTTGATTCAACAAAAGTTTTTTATCATCCAAAAAATCATTTTAAAGTAAAAGAAAAATTTCAAATACACATAATTTTAGAGAAAAAAATCAACCTTTCTCGAGTCTTCTTTGCTTTAACACAATTCTCACTACACAACAAAAATATACCTAATCGTCCTCTTATATTTTTGTGACCAAATGCTTCTTATATTCTCTACATGAACTAATTTTTTCAAATTGTGGTACTCTTCATCATCTAAACAATTCATATTATATTTCTTTAAAATGAAAGAGTAATTTAACCATCTTATCAAATAGAACTACTTTCTTGTTATATGCGCAATGTTCGTGTCTTAAATGCTAAAAGATTTCTTTCTATAATTTCAATCACAAAATCCTCTTTTCTCGTAAGAAAATAAAGATCAACAATAAAACATGATAATATTATATGATAATATTAAGTTCAATCCACAAAATACCAATATCCATAATAGTTAAGAATCGAAACACAATATATGACTAATAAGTTCAATGTCTTGGTCAATAAACTCCAAGATGTTATTTATTATAATGTTTCATATCCAGATTAAGGACATGTGACATACTTGAGACTCTCAGAAGAAGGGAGCTCTATGGGGTATTCCCTTTCTTCTCCTCTTCTGTGGATTTTGAGGTTCAAAAGTTTCCTCTGGCTTTTCCTGTGAAGGGGGAAGACGAGGAGTCTGGATGGAAATGAAAGGAGGACTTGATTCATCTGGGTTACTTAAAACAGCTCTAACCTGCAAGTTTAAATGTAAACCTAAAATTATAAAATTCACTTTAATCAATATGTCACTATGAAGAACAATTAATGGTTGTGATTGCCAAATTATCATGATCACCTTGCAAGAAATGGAGCAATAACGAAATAAATCAGGTTCAGTCAATTTCCTTTTGCAAGTATTGCATGATGCCTCATTATTTGCTGTTGAACCAGAATGAGGTAGAGGATTCAGTGAAATAACCAGTCGCTTGTTGCATTTGTAAGGCTGCAACCAGAAAGGAACCAAATCCACTTGTAGGTTAGAATTCTTTTAAGGATATACAATTTATGAATCCACTATTTAAATTTTATAGGCATGCGAAATTGTAGTAAATTGTTGAGATAGAGAAAAAGGAGAAATATAATGTCATTTAGAAGTTAGTTGATGATAGGCTAGGTAATCGTGAAGAATGCAATAAATTGTACAAATTATTCAATGTGATTTAAACACATATTTTAGCATGTGTTTAAATTTAGCATGAATAAGAACATATCATATCATACCTGAATTTGTGAGCTGTCAATATACTTTTCCATAGTTGCAAGAGAGACAACATCCTTGTAAACATGTCTATAGATTTTGAGTATTTTGTGATGACGATGAGGACCTGAAGCTACACAATATTGGCAAACTGACAAATTGCAGTTTATACAATACTTATTTAACTCATTCCTACGGAATGGATGAGTTGTGCAGTTGCCAAAGAAAGTTTTCCTCAGAAAAGACTCAAGCCACCTTGGTTTATTGATTCTGCGTTCTCCCACTACTTCATCCTACAAAGTAAATCATGTCAAATAAGTTTCTACTACAAAAGGAAACTAATGTTCATTTCATCGTTATTTATCTTTTCACCCTTTTGTTAATGTTCATTATGTTTTAATGCATATAAATGAGTTCAACTTCTCTTTGTAGTTTTTGAATTTCCTTTCATGGCCATGACAACAAATATAATACATTACTATCAAAATATTCACCAATTCAGTTTTTCGATAATTATTATTGATAAAATTAATAAATACTTTACATCAATATTATGGTGATAAAAAAATTACTGGCCAACAAAAAAAGTATACTAAAGTTAATATTTCGAGTCATATATTAAATGCAAGCCAAAGTTTATGGTATAGTTTTCTAAGTAGAACCAGATATGAACTACAAATAAAGAATTAAGTATGCTAAAGAGAATAGTTAAGAAAGAAAATTGTTGGTGCAACAACAGAATGACATGATGAAAAACTTAAAAACTTTCAAACTCTAAATATATACAAAAGCTCAGCATGCAACAAATGTTCCATGTAAATCCAAAAAGAAATGAGTAAATGAGTGTAAAGAAATCTATAAGTTAAGATCAGGCTCCATTTAATCAATATGTTCTAAATGTGAATCAATATGTTTTAAATATGAGTTGTTTGTTGAGAGATGATTGCATCAGCTAAATGTGAGTTGTTTGTTGAGAGATGCAACTTCAAGATAAATCTTATTTGTATGCCTTTGAAGGGTATGGATATGATCTTAGAGATGTATTAATTATTTGTCAATTACATTTTTTATAGATTTTGATAAAAATCAATTGATATCTCCTAGTCTTTAAATGGAGAGTATAGTTTCAACTCACCATTTTTTCTAAGATGTATAGATGGTGCAAAGTACTTTATGATGTTAGCTCAAATGGTGGTAAATGATGATAGTTTAATGAGAATATTCATGTTATGCATGAATTTATAGATGTGTTTCCAAATGAGATTCTTGAGTTATCACCTTTGATAGAGATATATATATCTTGTTGATCTAGTTTCGAGTATTTGGCCAATGTCATGACTTCATACATGATGACTCCAATATATATAGTTGGCAAAATTGAAGAAACATGTTAAAGATTTGTTGTAGAAATAATTCTTTAGACTAAGTGTTTCTCAATTGGGTGTTCCTTTGTTGTTTTTAAAGAAAAAAAATGGATAATCAAGATTGTGTATTGATTGTAGATAATTGAATAAGTCGAGATTAAATATTTATTGCCCAAGATTGATGATTTGTTGGATTCATTACATGGAGAGTGGTATTCTTCAAGATTGATTTGAGGTATAATCATTGTATGTAATTATGCCTTTCGGGGTGATTAATACTCCAACTATATCCATATATTACATGAATAAGATTTTCATATCATATATAGATCCATTTGTAGTGGTGTTTATTGATGACATAATGATCTATTCTCTTATACATGAGAAATGTGAAAAACACTTGAGGACAATATTGTACGTCAAATTGTCTGAGTGTGAACTTTAGAGAAGTGTACTTTTTGGGACATGTTCTCTCAACTGGGGGGATTTTTGTTAATCCTTTTAAAATTTTAGTTTTTTTATAGTAGGAATGTTCCAAGAAAATTTTAGAGATTAGGAGTTTTGTGGAGTTAGTTAGTCACTAGAAGGTTCATATATGGGTTTTCCAGTGTTAATTATTCCTTACCTAAGTAAACCTTTTGAGGTTTATTGTGATGCATCATATATGAATTTGGGTTGTGTGTTGATACTGGAAAAAGAAAGTTGTTTCCTATGTTTGTCAACAAGTAAAGGTGCATGAGAAGAATTATCCTATCCATGATCTCAAGTTAGCAACAATGGTGTTTGCTCTAAAATCCTAGAGGAAATATTTGTATGATGTTAGGTTTGATGTATTCAATAATCATAAAAGCATGAAAAAATTGTTTGATAAAAAAGAGTTGAACATGAGAAAGAGAAGATGGGTGGAGATCTTGAAAGACTATAACTTTTAGTTTAATTACCATCCAAGAAAGATAATATGATGTTGATGCACTAAGTCATAACATAATAACACAGTGCATGTATCTGACATGATGATGATCAAAGAGTTAAAGTTGTTGGAAGCTTCCAGGGATATTAGTTGAGATGTAATAATAAGATATGATTATATTAGTCACACCATCCAAGTTATGACTAATGATTTTCTTGGCATAATTTGAAAAAAAAGTATTAGAGAATTGTTAAGTACCGATGAAACTAAGGGTTTCTTAGTTGTTGATGATGAGTTAAAGAGGATGATTGGTGATGAGGGTTATACAAGTATGTTAAGTTTTCATCCTAGTATGACTAAAATGTATCAAAACTTCAAGAAAAACAAAATTTTGTTACGAAAGCAAATGTAGCTAGATATATAATTGTGTTTGACTTGTAAGAAGTCAAAGGTTGAATGTTAGAGACCAAACAACATGTTACAAAAATTAGATATACCTATGTGGAAATGAAATATTATTTCCATGAACTTTATTACCCATTTACATGGGTGGTGCATGAACATGATGTCACATGGATCATTGTTGATAGATTAACAAAGAATGCTCACTTTTTTATCAGTAAACTTAAGTATTTATGTTCATAGATAAGCATTATTGTACATCATAAAGAGAATTAGATTACATGGAATATCTGTAAGTATAATATTTAAATAAATCATGGATTTACTTCTAAGTTTTGGTAGACATTAATTGAAGCGATGAAAACTAATGAAACTTAATTTAACTTATCATCATTCTTAAATAGATGGACACTCATGAATGACTATTTAATATATGGATGATTATATATAAATGACTTGTTTACTCATGAATGACTATTTAATATATGGATGATTATATATAAATGACTTGTTTGCTAGATAATGTAGATAGTTGAGTCTGAGTGGCCTAACAAATTGAAAATACTAATCCAACCACCAAATTTTATCACATTAAACCTATCAATTTTAATCTACTTTGTCAGCCTTACTTTCTTGTAAGTTTTGCTAAATATAAACCTTTTAAATTTTGCTAAATATAAACCTATTTATGTTAAAAAGGAAATATACTTTTTAATCTCTTCTAATACTAAAAGTAGAAGTGATTTTTTTTTTAATTCTTAATCCATAATAATAATAATAACAATAATAATAAATATAGAAGAGTATTGATGATAGGGATATTTTTTTAAAAACTAAAAGTTTATAACATCCACTAAATTAATTATTTTTTATAATTCTATTGAAGTACATAGTTGAATGTTATAAATATGAACAATGCACGGTTTGATTCATCATATATTTAATATACATAAATCAATTTGACAAATCATATGCTGAATAAAAATATGTTAAATATAATTAATATATTATAATTAATTAATAAAATATTTAATA
>Ga0123341_1002302_pt1 | contig 15588 bp, 11 predicted proteins | sample Turbeapinknodule_FD_89959 | JGI IMG/M metagenome (GOLD analysis project Ga0123341, IMG submission 89959) | Root nodule microbial communities of legume samples collected from Mexico - Turtle bean Mexico pink nodule | ecosystem: Host-associated > Plants > Roots > Nodule | place: Mexico: Nepantla... | reverse complement strand
CCCCCAATTTGGTAAATGAATATCAATTATTTCCAACTTGCCTACAAGATCTTAGAATCTTCCCTAAAGGAAGCCCTTTAATGAGAATGTCTGCTATCTTAGAGACATGAGTAGTAACCACTAGACCTCTATCAATATAATTTTTTATGAAGTATCCATCAATTTCAATATATGTGTGGTCCTATCATGTTGCATTGGATTTTATGGGCACTGTTCATGACTGACTTGTTATTAACAGTACAGCTACATAGGCTGTCAACCTTTATTTTAAGGTCATCAAGTGTAGTCTTCATCCAAAGTCCTTAACACACACCTTGAGCAAGGACTCAAAATTCAGCTTCTACGCTAGAGTGGGATACTCTATCTTGTTTTTTTGCTTCTCCATGTCACTAGACTTGTTTTTAAGAAATATATAGTGTCTATCCTTGTGTGATACATAAGAAAGTTTTCCTACTAATCTCTAGTATTGGGTTTTTTCCAATTTTGTTCGATAGCAATTCCTCAGGTTCTACATCCCAACTTACTTATTTCTTTAAGCAAATCAAGTATATATTTTCTTTGAGAGATGAAAAATCCCCTTTTTTAAATAAGCTACCTCTATTCCAAAGAAATACTTAAGTTTTCTTAGGTTTTCAATTTCAAATTGAGCCACTAATTTTGTCTTTAAAGGCAATTTCTCTATTTCATTATCTCCTGTAATAAATGTCATCCACATATACCAACAATAGTGAATTTACTTGTAAGAGTGTTTAGGAATAAAGTATAATCACCTTGGCTTTGCTTATATCCTAAGTCGTTGCTTTAGTAAATCTCTCAAACCATGCTCTTGGAGATTGTTGAAGACCATATAAATCCTTCTTTAAGAGGTATACCTTATTCCTTTCACCATGAGTTTCAAATCTGGGAGGAATCTCCATGTACACTTCTTCTAAATTTCCATGAAGAAAGACATTCTTCACATCCAGCTAGTGTAATTCCCATCCAAAATGAGCTGCTAGAGCAAGAACAACATGAATGTATTCATCTTTGCTACAGGTGAAAAAGTCTCAATCAATTCCACACCTCTTTGCAACCAGTCTAGGTTTATAACTATCTATTGTCTATTGACCCATATGCCTTATGTTTCACTATAAATATCTATTTGTAAGCTACTCTTTTCTCCCATGTTGAGTTACTTTCTAAAGCATCCATCTCCTCTCTCATGGATTGAGTCCAATATCATGACTTCTAGTACTGAGGTAGGAATTTTTATGGCATCAATGACAACAATAAAACTTCAATGTCTATTAGAAAAGGAGGGTTTTAGTTACCTCTAGAAGATGACGATTTTTCCTTTTTGCAACTCTATTTTGAGGTGGAGTGTTAAACATGTGTTAGTTCATGAACAATATCATTATGAAACAAATTTGGAGAATTCTTGATTCACATATTCGGTACCATTATCAGACTTAATAACAAACCATTTTTACTCCAAAAATAGATCTCCAAACATCAGATTGAATCAAGTCAAATTGGAAATTACTCTTTTTTACCAATTATGCGATAAGATGTACGATATGCTTTGACAGGTGACAATTATCACATTTGAAAGACTCAACAAACTCAATAATGAACAAATGAGGAAACAGATATTTTATAAGTTTGAAGGAAGGATGCCCAAGTCTTTTATGATGAAGTCATATTTGCTCATGTTTCTGATGTTGGTTGTTGGCTTATGACCTTTGTTTTATTTTGGCCCTTGGATTCCAATAAATACAACCCATTCTGTTGCTTACCAATTAAAATCGTCTTCCTCATGACAATGTCCTGAAATACACAATAAGAAGAGGAAAAAAGTTTCAAAACCATTCAAATCTTTTGTATAGAGATAAGACTATTGGTCGTTGGACATAAAACATTTTTTAATGCAATAAATGATTCTAAAGTAATATTCACGGATTCACATTTGGGAACACTATCACCATTTGCAGTTGTAATGAGTGGTTCTCTGGTCATCTTGACATACGAATTGAAGAGCTTAGGAAAAGGAGTCATGTGATTGGTTGCTCTTAAATCAAGAATCCAAACCATGAGATAGAGTCAATAATATTGAATGTACTCTTACCTTTCAGGGGTAGTGTATACAATCTAGAGGACTTAGTCATTGATTCAATCATTGTTCTCAAATGATCAAAATTTTCTTTAAAAGCTTTCATACTAGACATTGAAAAACACAAAACAAATAGATAATAAAGATTCAATCTTTATTACTTTGATTCCTAACAAAAAGGACTTGTTTGGCAACAAAACCAAATCAAAGTCAAATGAGACGTCAGCCCTTGGGTGCTCAAAAGGGCCCGACAACCTTGTATATGGTGGCGACAAGTGAGGCACACTATTTTGGTCCACCACTAATCTCACTGACGAGGTGAACAACGACGATGAGGACTTTCAGCAAAAAGATGACTCCCAAGATCAAGGGCTATGATACCAACTTGAACTATGTAAGAAAATAATTATTTTATTGATATCAATCACACCAATTACATTCTCATTATCTCTATTTTGTAATAACTTAAACCTTTAAAAAGAAAATAAAGATATGCTTAAATGAATAGGAAGATTCTAATGATATTTTTCTTAATTACTATAAATATTGAGAATATTTTTTATCGTAATAATATGCTATTTATTGCATCCTTCTTGTTGCAAGACAAAAGAGAAGACTTTGTGAATAGATGTCATACGTACCATTAGCAATATTTGCAGTCCAACTGTTATATATCTCTTCAAGACCTTTCAAAACACAAATCACATACTCCATTTCTCTTTGTTGTTTAATAACCTCAACAGTACCACAAACTTTACATCTTACAGTACAAGAGCAACCAGAATTGCCCAAGGACTTCGAAATTATCCTATATCAGTTTTTTTATTCAGTGTAGAAAATAGAAAAATGACCTTTTACCTCGCTTAATAGAATGAATTTCTTGGGCAAGATCTGAAACCCCAAAGTGATCTTCTTGGTAAATATTTTTCTCAAGTCTTCTCAAAGAGTTTTTCATTGTCTATATAGACAACAGTGTTGATTTAAGGGCTTAGGGGTTTTTTTATCCATGAGACTACAATTCCATTGCATCTCTCCCATGCTTCCAAATTTGCTTCATTGTCAATAGGTGCCATTAGTCCTAATTTCAACTTATTCTTTGTCAATAAGTCTCTTCTTATAGAATTGCTTCATGATTGATCGTTAGAATTTCCATTGAGTTGTGGTGAAAGAATGGCTCCAGGGTTTCCTCCTGGATGTAGGTAATAAGGAGACTAATAATGATGTGTCCTTTAGTGGAAGAAATTATTAATATTTGAATTGGAATTATAGGTTTCAAAATCAATTGATTTGTGCTCTTGCGAAGAAATTCAAGTTAAGCGTGGATTTACTTCTTAATACCAGAAGCAACCATTTATTTGGAAATGATCAAGCGAAAACCAAAAAGTAAATGACGCTTGTGATAAAGAAGCAAGGGCTAGAAATGTTTTAGTGTACAACTTTAGATTTTCTTAGGAATAGAATATCTTTCATTATTGTGCATTCAAAAAGTTTCAAGCTGATGATGGTTCAAGTTAGTAGAAACTATCATAAACACTAAAAGTTCTAAGCTATCTTGAAAGAAGAGTTGTAAAAATGAGAAACTAGAGTGATGGAAATGTTGAAGGATCACAACTAGAAGAACTTTTGATGTTCATGGGGAAGAGATGTTATATAAATTATTAATGTGCTTTCATCCCATAGTGTAAGCTTATAGAATAGTTATTTCATGACGTAGTATAAGAGTCTCTTTTAAGAAGTGGTCTAGAATTTGATCCTTATTGCCTTTGTTCTCCAAATAAAAGTTGGATTTTAGCATATTGGGTAGGTTAGCTCGTCAGTTTACAAAAATGAGACTTCTAGTTTAAACATGTTTGATTTCTTTACTTGTGTATGCATGTACGTTGTCACCACAGTAAAACTGAAATGATATTGATGAGAATTTATCTGTTCAGATAGCAAGAATGTTGTCCATATAGCTACTCCTCACCCTTCTAAGCAGGCTGGTAAATCAACTGCAAATAACAAGCGGGAGACTCCGAAGTCAGGGGGAGATTACAGCTGCAAGCCTTGCAGCAGGTGATTGGGGATGTATTTTCATATTGATTTGCCTCTTTTTCCTTACTTTTTCTAAAAGTAATCAGTAATATCTATTCATGCATAATTTTTAAATTGGCTTGCAGGTCATTTAAGACAGAAGATGCCTTAAACTCTCATAATAGGGCCAAGCACAGTGCTAAGTAAAGTTTTTCTTTTTGTCGGTGCCATGAGTATGTTGATTTTTCTGGTTTTGGATGATCATGAAAAAACAGTTTAGTTATGTTGGTTTCCAACTTGGATTGATCAACTTGAGAGCGGATCTCCAGTTTTCTATTTTGTAGGTTTGTTCTTGCTAACCTTGATCGTATGTAGTTCCTTTCAAATGAATCCTTCCTTTATTGTCTTTATGATGAAATGCATACTTCAACTCGTGAAATAAGACATACTAACAAAGTGAATTGAGTTAAATGTTGCTAAAATATTATTTACTATTTTAATTATTAATCAGCATATGGCCAATCTTAAAACAATTTTAAAATGCCAGTTTTGAAATTATTGAGATATTTTAATGCCTTAAATAGTGTCATGATATGTTTAGTGAAACACTTGAATGTTAATACTTGCTAAGTTTTTCTTCATTGACCTTTTTCCTTGTATGATGATGATGTACAAGAAAATCCATAATATTTGATACGTCAAACACAATTTCCTTCTTATAATTTTAAGGTATATGTCAATTTAATTGTACGTCACATTTACAAGTTATTTCGGTATATTTCTTTGTATACTAACTAACAAGATGTACAAGTCAACCTACGAAGTAATTAATAAAAGAAATGCACGTAATATATGGAACTAAAAATTGAAATAAAATAACGTGTTCGGAGTTATAATATCAAAATCGAGGGATTATTTCATAATTTATTCTGAGAAACCGCAACAGTTTAGAAAAAGAAATAGTGGCATATAAAATGAAACCAGAAGTACTTTGCAAATACTTTATAATATCTTTTTGTCTAAATAATTTTAATGAAACCAAAAAATATCTTTTTGAAGTAATTTAGGATGTAAGTTTCAGAAAATAATGGACATCAGAAAAGAAAAGAAAACAATAGAATCTGAGGAACTTGGTGGCAGCAAGGGCAGCAAAGAGAAGAAAACGAGCGGCAGCAGGACATTAATCAAACAATGACTTGCATCATGTGTTAAGCTTAAAACTTGGGAGGCATCCATTGAACCAGTCTGCTAGCGTGCAATAAATTCCATTGCTTGCCAAAAGACCATCTTCAATCTTGCAGTAAATTCCATATTTAGTAGGCTAGCTCTTGTGGTCAAAGAACCAAAGAATACTATTTTGGTATCGGGCGATATCAAAATCTAGGAACATTAATTATGGCAGAAATAGAATGCACTGTGTAATTTCTTTTACTCGTTATTCAACTATAAAGTGTTATATGTAGTAAATTTTATAACAAGTAACCATGTAACTTCATGCAAATACATGATTATGATCAAAGATACACGCATCAAGTAAGAAAAACTGTGGTTATTTGAGTGACGGAACAGTGAGATTTTTATACACGCTCAAAATTTGAGATAACAATGTTTGAATTCCATTAACAAAATTACAGTTAAAGATTTAGCTAAGTAACTAAAATTCCGAAACTAAAGTATTTTAACTAAACATCGTATTTAATACTAAGTTTGACAAAAAATGCTTGAGCGGGTGAATTTAATACTTTTTAAAATAACAAACTTCAAACAGACTTCAATCTAAGGTGCAATTTTTCAAAATAAAAAACAATTTTGTTTCTAATTTGAGATTAAAGAAGTTACATCCAAACCTAGAATTTCTTAAGTACAATCCAAAACACAATTGTACGATTTATATAAAATTCCATGCAATAAAAAATTGTCTAGAATAGTTGTCTTATTAATATTTCTATAGAATTTTGTTCACTGAACTGCTACAAGATTACGAGTGTTAGGTATATAGAAAATATATTTATCCTGTAATCCTCTTTGTTTTCAGTGAATACAGGCACCCTACGGTATGCACATTTTTGGGAAAGTAAAAAACTTGGTAACGCATTTATTTAAAATCTATAGTTATTCACAATGAAATTCATACAACATTAATCTATTTTCCATCTAAAGACCCTCGACCAAGGTAACAACCAACAATGCTCAATAACAGAATATGAAACATTCATAGTTGAACTTTATCAAATGTGCTTCATCCCTGCAACAAGTTAAACTCGCCGCTTTTCCCATTTTTCTTCCTCCCTTCATGATGCGGAACATTACAATTGAAGCAGAAAATTGAACTTTTGTTGCTATGGATATTACAAAGTTCTATCACTAAATTGACAGTTCCGAATAGAATAACAATGGCAACTAAATCCACTAAATAGGTGCAAACAACACAAAACAGATTACCTGCCACACTTACTACCAATTTTTGGGCCAAATCACTACGTTTTGCTGCTATATCTGATGGTTACCAGATTCACTGCCATTTTGTGCACCACTCCGTTCTTGATACTCATTGCTTTTCGTATTGTTCTTGTTACCAGAGTCATCTTGTTCCTTCTCCCTGTTCCATTGTTCTATCTTAGCTCTCCTTTCTGCACTACTTTCTCTGATCGGACTTCTATCCCTCCCTCCCACTGGACTTCTACTTCGTTTTCCTCCTCTGTGTCGAGGACTACGGCTTCTAGGCCTCCTACCATGGTGGCCATGGGGGGGCCTTTCAAAATCTCTTCTACCAGGATTACGGACAGAATGTGAATGTTCCCCATGGTTACGATTCCTTGGGGGGCTCCTGCTCCGGCTTCCACTGCGGCCATTCCACCGCCTATTTCTTCCAAATAATTTCCTTCTCAAATCCCTGAAATTAAAAGTGAGTTTTAACACAAGAAAATGCAAAATCTTGAAAAGCATGGGAACTACAATGAATAGTCAACCTGCTAATCTTCTTTAGGTGCATGAAGTTGCAGTAGCCACCTCGATTGCATACATTCTCCTCATACTGCCTACAAGTAGCTTCTCGAAAATCCGTAACAGGAGAAAAATCAACAATGATTGGGCGACCTAGATGGATCAGTATGTTATAAGTTTCATCACAACGTCAAGGGTTATTTTGAGACCAGGGTTGTAAAAGAATCCGTACAGCATTTTCTTACATGATCCCAAAAGAAGTGTTACATATGAATATTATGTCCAGTTGCAATCATAAAAAGCATTTGTGAAATCACATATTCAACACATTTCTCTTGTCTCGTGCCAATTAAAACTCAATGCAAGTAAGAGTAAATAATGGCTGATGTCATACATAAAAAGTGGAAAAAATCTATAAATACGTCACTACCTAACAAAATTGGCTTATACATGATGAAGGTTGTCCTCCATTTATATACCTTAATGTGGTCATACCACAAGACCACGAAAGATTTCCAACACACTCCACCAAGATAAGACATCCTGAGGATGAAATTTGCAGGATTGAACGTTCTAGGTGATTCAATAACAAGTGACTTTGATAAACCCAACAAATCTCAGTAAAATAGATTTTGATATCATCCATCAATCTGGGCTTGGATCCAACTCAAACCTCACAATGCTAGTAAGGTGAGGGTTGAACCCCAACTGCATACTTTAATTTAGTCATATCTTTAAACAACATAGGATCTCCAATACTAGTCATTGAACAAATCCCTTTTCAACGACCGTGTGTGCATAGCCACCAAACGTAAATATAAAGGACCAGTGCACCCAAATCCTTATCCTGACTAAATGCAAAAACAAGTAGAGTCAATACTAATAATTTTGAATAAACGGCAATGTGACCGAGCACAAGGTACCATCTCAACATGCATCTTCATCAAATAAAGCTAGACACTCCCAACAAAACTAAAAGGACAGACAAAGAAAAGAGGATATTGCATGGTAAAGAGCTATTAAACTCAACCTACTATATCTCTAGTCTATTAATCCAAAAACCAATAGAAATTTTTTATCAAGAGGCCACATGCATTCTCAACGGAGGTAATCCTATTTGTAACATGAAGGACAATAAAGAGTGGTAGTTAAACTCTCCATTTAGCACAACTTTATATCTAAAGATTGTAAATATATATCCAGACTTGAATTTGGGACCATTAATCAATCTAAAACAACTCTATGCTGGTTAATTCACCGATGGAAATAAGAATATTAACAATGCTTACAAAAAAAAAAAGATAATTTCTTTGAAAAATCGCTTTCATATTGATACTACACACAGCAACCTACCTTCCGTTGATTACTTCACATTCGTAAGAACTGCCGACACGCACAGACAAACAACAACAGAATAAAAACCACAAATAATGAGAACACAAAGAGAAAAGGTAAAAACCCCAGCGGAGGGGGAGTGAAAGGGCAAATGAAGGACCTGAATAAAATCTCCCAGTGAGATTCATGAGGGCGTTGGCAGCATGATCTTCTTCCCGAAATTGAACGTACACATTCCCCACCTGCACATATAATTTGAAAAAAACATATAAACGATCCAAGTCAAAAAATTAAAAATGAAAAGGGAAAACGAGAGAGAGGTAGAATGAGGGATTTCGAGAGAGACCATGTGATCGGCGAGATTGTCGCAGATATTCAAGCTCTGAATGGGGCCGTACTTGCTGAGCTCCTCGAAGAGATCCTCGTAGAAGTCGTCAAAGTGATCCTGGACCTTGTCGGGGTCGAGGGATTGGGGTTGGGGCTGATTAGGGTTGGTGATGATGTTCATGTTCATGTCTGGCCTCTGGTACATGTTCGACAGAACCAACGTTGGGCTGATTGTGGGCTTCGTGTGGAGCCGCGAACACCGGTCGCCGTGCCTGCAAGCGCCGATCTTGAAGTAGAACGGACAGTTAACCCTGTCCTTCTCCGTCCCGAATATCGATGCCAAGTGCTCCGCCATCTCTCCGTTAGGGTTAGGGTTTCGCTTTCGCTTCTTTTTTTTTCTCCTTTCACTCCGCTATCTCTATCCTTTTATACACTCTCACTGAGAACACACTTCTCTCTCCTTTTTATAATTAATTCATTATTTTGTTTTTAGTTCGAAATTTGTAGTTCGATTAAACTATTTTTCATCAGGTTTTTAAAAATATGTTATTCAATTTTGATAATATTTCATTATTTTATTTTAAACGTAAATTTTGAACAATCCAATCTAAACAAATATAGGGAATAATTTTCTTAATTGGTAGACATAATCTCAAAAGAAAAAAACTTCAAACTTGTTTGTTTGATAGGAGGATTATTATAGGCAGCTTTTATTACACAAATGTTCATTTGACCAAAAATGTAAATTGTCTGACCTATTTGAACCATTTATAGGAATTGTTGAAACAGGAAAATCTCCTCTATTTTTCTCAAGAAAAAAGATATATTTTTCTCCATGGAAAGTCGGTATTGATTAAGTTTCTCGTCATCTGTAGGGAAGGTTCAAATGTGTCAGTGAGGGGCCTTGTCACACACTCCATACTATATTTTTTTCCTTATTTTATGAAATTAAATGCACATTAGTTAAAAGAATAACAAGTATAATATTTTTATCCTAAATTATGAAATATATTCATAACATTTAAGGGTTTAGGGTTTTCCTATAGTTAGTTTGGTTGTTCCTTAGATATTCAGGTAGATGTTTCGTGTTTCGTGGTAGGAGTATGGTAAGGTGTTTTGTTCTTTATGTATAAGGGTTGAACCACTCTGAAGTGATTTTCATTTATTTATTTTTTATTACTGATAAAAAAAAAAAACAAAACATTTAAGTGTTATATTTCTTATGAAAAAAAAAATATTTCTTGAAGAGCGTCTTTCTTTTTTTGGTTATATTGTGAATATTTTGAAGTTACGTTAAATTTAAGTTAATATTTAAGCTAATATGAGTTGAATTTGTGTAGACCCGTTTAAGAAGACAAAATTGTCTCTTTAGACCTTTTTTTATTCAGAATGTTCCACTTTAAAATCCTATTTAGGGAAAAAATATTTACCACTTAAATAAATAAAATATATTTAATTATTAGAAAAAAATTATTAATTATCTCATCAAATCAAATATAAAACTAATGACTTGAAACGAAGCAAGTCTGAGACAAGTGAAGTGTAGTAGCATAATGGTTTATATTGGCTGGAGACTGGAGTTCAATTTTTCTTGGGCCTAAGAGTAGTCAAAGTTGATGTTATAAAGCTAACTATTTGTTACTACATTTCCATGTATTCTTTAGACACCCATATAAAATATGAAAATACTTTTTTATCCTTTTTGTGCTACTTTTATTTTAAATATAAAAATGCTTTTTTATTTTTTTTTTACTTCTATATTTTGAATTATATAATTTAAAATAATATTTCAAATTATATAATCTGGGAGTCTGGATTTCATAATAGCTTTCGGATTATATAATCTAGACACATTTGTAAAAAACTTCTAAATTACATAATCTATAATCCATAAACTAGAAAAGACTTTCTGAAAACTAGCTAATTACGAATTCCATATTCCAAAATATTCCGTAAGAACTTTTTGGAAATACTATAAAGCTTATTTGTTTCCAAAAACATATAAACTTTAATGTTCAATTCATTAGTTTTATTTTGCCTTATTTGTCAGTGGGAACTTTCCTCTGTTAAAATTGGAGCGCATCATAAATGGAACACAGATTTGGAAAAAGAAGTGATGCTATATAACATCCCACGGTTTCATTTAAGACCTATAAGAATTTGACACTCTCATCGTCAACGTCCTTCGCGGCTTGGCATAAGGACATTGATGCACGACATCGTCATCCAAAGAAATTGCTTCTGTATTCATCCGACAGTATCATCTTTCCAGAAATCGTAGTATTGGGAAATATCACGGATCAAGGGAAAAAAAATATAACGTGGCAGAATAAGAAGCATTTTTAGATACCCGATAAAATTGGAACTAAACTGAAAGTAGGCTTCAAGTATTAAAGCTAAATATAATAACACCGCCTTTCAAAGTTTAAACACAACTGTGAGCTCTGTGAATCAGAACTCAAAATTATTGATAAGGTCTTTTATACCGACAATTATTCTAACTAACAACAGAAATCGCGCCGCCAAATCTCATTGTTCTAAACTCCGGGTCTCTCCAGGTTTTGCACTTCAAATCTTCAGTAGGGTTCAACAGGGGTACGGAAGTTAGCTCCAGCATACACTGCTTCAGCACCAAGCTCCTCCTCAATTCTCAAGAGCTGCCAAGAGGGCTCAAAGTTAACCAAAAGGCTTTTAACAATTGAAACTGAAACTAGTGTAAAGAATGAACAACACTAACCTGGTTATATTTAGCAAGACGCTCTGACCTGCATGGAGCTCCAGTCTTAATTTGACCCTGTTGAAAGGAAAAGAAACATTAATATGTTGGACTTCATCATTGGAGCAGTAATAACACAAAAGTTCAATGAAAGAAAACAATACCGTTGCCAAACCAACAGAAAGGTCAGCAATGAAGGTATCCTCGGTTTCTCCACTGCAACCAACATAAAAGAATGTAAGTTATATTCTGCGGTTGGCTTGTAAAAGATCTTACAGTGATAGGATTTGTGGCACATATCTAAGACCGTTCTGTGATTGGCCAAACCTACTGAAGATCTTACAGTTGCAGGATTTAAAAGCAGATCCATACCTTCTGTGACTGGCCATGACACCCCATCCAGCCTTTTTGGACATCCTGACAGCTTCAATACTCTCGGTCACAGAACCAATTTGATTGACCTGTTCATTTCAGGTTTGTGTCAAGTTATGGTGCATATATACATCTACTCCGCATAAACAACTTTTCACAGGAAATTTTATGAATAGAATAGGAGTACCTTGAGGAGAAGAGCATTGCATGCTTTTGTATCGATTGCTTTCTGAACCCTCTGTATGTACACAATGCAAAAAGAAAAAAAAGTCAAAGGAAAATCCTTGTGGCCTCTCCAACAGAATAAGAAAATTTTTTTAAGAGGGAGGGGGAAGTTTTGTTTGATCAAACAACAAACCTTGGGGTTGGTAACCAATAGATCATCACCAACAATTTGTACGTTGGTTCCAACCTCAGCAGTCAGCTTAGCATAGTGCTCCCAGTCATCCTGGTCAAAAGGATCCTCAATTGACACAATTGGGTAATCTGACACAAATGACTTGTACAGATCTTTCAAAGCATCTCCAGAGATCTTCTGTGAGCCATCGTTGTTCTGCAGGTCAAACCGAAAAGGCCAAGAAATAATTAATCTAGATCTAATTATGTAAGAATGGTATCAATATTGTTAATTATTTAATATAATATTTCCTCATTCACTCATCCATTTATTTTTGTACGTATATTGAATACCACACAGGAAATTAAGTTACAATCAAACTCTCAAGCCTTTTTGATAACAAGCTTATGTGTACCATATGATGACAACATGATTATTTTCAATTATAATGATGTATTTGTAAATTTGAATATGCAAGTGAAATCAAAAACATGAACAAGCCTACTGATATTTTAATAATTACATATCTCTGGTTTTTATTACTTTCCAAATCGAACAACGGTTTGCAATAACAAACTAAATAATAAAGAGCTCACATCTTCCTTGAAGTTCAAATCGTATGTTTTGTCTTCCTTGTAGAATTCGGAAGCAGCAACATCCATTCCAATGACAACCTAAGAACATAATAGCAATTTTCAAAGTTGTGTAAAAGAAGACACCTGAAAAGCCAAAGCACCATAAACAGAATTTTGATGAGATAAAAATACTAACTTTGCCTGTGTAGCCAGCTTTGGCAATGGCAGATTTGAGCAATTCCAAACCTTCCTTGTTTTCCTGAACACTCAAAAGAGCTTATCAGTTACTGGCCAAAGGATGAGCATGAACCAGAGAGTTCCATGCATAAAAATAAACGAGTTGAAAATCATCATTGACCTGAATGTTAGGAGCAAAGCCACCTTCGTCACCAACATTTATTGCATCTTGGCCATATTTCTTCTTAATCACAGACTGAAATAAAATGAGCATAGCCCTTCGTTAATAACTACGACACAGTATCTATTACATTAAATGATATCCTAATTTGGCAAAATACATGTGGGAAAAAGGAAATGAATGTAACATGCAAACTAACCTTCAAATTGTGATATACTTCTACGCCCATCTTCATGGCTTCCTTGAAAGAGGAAGCTCCCACGGGAAGAACCATAAACTCCTGCATATTCATAGTATTACATAAATATCAGAAACACAGGTCTTGCTTCATCTCTCACAGACAGAAAAAGGTGATTGAAATCATACCTGCATAGCAAGTTTGTTTCCAGCATGTGATCCACCATTAATGACATTGAAAGCAGGAACAGGCAAAACCAACTTTTTGTTACCAGCAAGATTTGCAATGTGCTGCACCAAAAAAATGGAATGCCATGTCAGATATATGAAAAAGCAGAACCACAATCAAATAAAGATTCTGTCTTTGTAGGAGAATAATTGGACACAATGTGATGGTAAAATAACACCTAGCTATCTTGTTAATCTTGAAGATCGGATTTCATAAAAATTAGATGACATATCACATATTTATACAAACTTTCAGGACAGCTTCGGTTACACAACGGATCTGAAGAACCAGTTACATCAAAGAAAATCAAATGCCACAGTTCACAAATACTTACCTTGTAAAGAGGAATTTTCAGAACACTGGCACCAGCTTTGCAGACTGCAAGAGACACTGCCAATATGGCATTTGCTCCAAGCTAAAACAGCAACAAAAATGGCATTAGTATAATATGAATCACAAAAAAAATCCAAACATACTCAGCTAAGCACCTTTTCCTTGCACCAACCCCATTCGTTAACAGTTCCATCAAGCTGTTGAACCATTAAGTTGTCAATAGCTGTCTGCTGAGTTGGATCCTGCTCATCATCACAAAATAGCAAAATAAAAATTAAATCAGGCTAAATAACCTTTAGCAATAGAACTGAACTTCCATGTTACAGGTTCGTATGAACTGAACCATAATTAGCCGCAAAATGAGCGAAGTCCTAACTTATGCAAAAGTTTCTTTGGAAACAACATTATTGTAAATTGAACCAACCTTGCCAATCAATGCAGGGGCAATGATGCTGTTCACATTGTCAACAGCCTGCATGTGCAAGAAAAGACCAGGTAAAAATCACACGAATAGATCAATCTAACTAGACAACCCCTTCACACTATTTAGTATACTTACACAAGACTTACCTTTGAGACACCCTTTCCGAGGTAATCAGATCCGCCATCTCTCAATTCAAGTGCCTCGTAAATCCCTTTAAATTTAAAAAAAAAATGAGGTCCCACCGATTATTTCGAACATGCAAGGTACCAACAATACATGGCCGTACATAAGTGAAAAAATATCTAAATACTGTCTGAAAAAAATAAAAAATAGAAGTTGCCCCAAAAAGTACGTTGTACCGTGCTACAAAAACACTATGAAATGAAATCGCAAACGTTCTTTTTATTAGAGAGCGAACTGTGTATGAAAACGAAACCAACAACTTTGCAGTGACAAATCGTAGTTGAGAGAAATGAGTGAACTATACCAGTGGATGCACCACTTGGAACAGCAGCTCTAGCAAAAGTACCATCGGAGCATGACAAATCAACCTAACATAGCAACAATCCAACACATCAGAAAAGTTTCTGATAACAAAACAAAGCTCTATCTCATCAGATTCAGATTCAAATTCAGTCATGAAAAAATAGAAAAGACAAACAAACAAACTGTGCTGATTGTAATTTAAAACACATCCGAAAACAAATACATAAATAAAATGCCTAGAAGGATTGAAAGTGTAACAACGGAAAAGTTAATCGGAAAAGTGATAATGGTACAGAAACAACATTGGAAGTATCGAAACGGAAGAAGAGGAGGAGGAAGCGAACCTCGACGGTTGGATTGCCACGACTGTCGAAGATCTGACGGGCCTTGATGCTCAAGATGGTTGCCATGGTTAGCGATGAGATCTGGAGGGAGTTGTTTGGAAGAAGATATAGTGAGTTTGAGGAGTTCTGAGTAGTCTGTGGGTTTATTTATATCCCAACTAAACCTCACTGCTTTTAGGTCTAACAAACTTCAACTTCCTGTGATGGAAAAAAAACAACTTTTGAACACCTTATTTATTATTATTATTATTATTTCTAGTCAAATTTCTATGTATATTGTAGTAGAATTAGAGACGTTAATCTTTCACCGTTTTTCACAGTTTTTTTTTATCAGACACCGTTTTTCACATTTAACTAAAATTTCAAAATCTTTTCTCCTAAACAAATCATTCTTAGGAGTTTCAACTCAAGCACAAATCCAATTTTATTGTTTGTTGGATTGAAGTTAGGGAGTCAAAGAAACAAGAAAAAAAAAATTTTGAATGAGAAGAAAGATAATAGAAATAAATAGAAAGTGAAATATATTTTAT
>Ga0123341_1002299_pt1 | contig 15604 bp, 15 predicted proteins | sample Turbeapinknodule_FD_89959 | JGI IMG/M metagenome (GOLD analysis project Ga0123341, IMG submission 89959) | Root nodule microbial communities of legume samples collected from Mexico - Turtle bean Mexico pink nodule | ecosystem: Host-associated > Plants > Roots > Nodule | place: Mexico: Nepantla... | reverse complement strand
TGTTGTGTGCAAGAAGGGTGAGTAGGCTTTGTGGGATTCAAAGTCACCTTCTTGTGTGTGGTGTTTGTGTAATCTGTGATTGATTGCATAGTGAAAACTCAGTGGTTTGACTGAGGACTGGATATAGCTTTGTGATAGAGTGAACCAGTATAATCTCTGTGTGTAATTCTCTCTATCCCTTCTCTCAATATTTATTTGTATTTTCCGTTGTCATAAACAACCGGTTGAACTGCTATTTTAACCGATTATAATTCTGCTGTTGTTTATGTTTTGTAATTTGATTAGCTTTCTAAATTGCTTTTCTGGATTGATTGAAAAAGTTTTATTCTAAGCCAAGTATTTGCGAAAACAGTTTGAAAACAATTCACCCCCCTCTTGTTGTAGCCATCAAACCTAACAATTGGCATCAAGAGCAGGTTCTTGAAAGTTATTCAAGTTTTTTGATTTCTGGTTTTTGAAAATCTTGATGGCTGATAAAAGCTTTTTTGGGGAAGGTGCCTCTTTGAACAAACCACGCTTGTTTTGTGGTCAAAACTATCCTATTGGGTGCATAAGAATGAAATTCTTTATTCAATCCTTAGATAAGAATATTTGGAATGCTATTTCAAATAATACCTATGTGCATATGCCTGAAATTAATTAATCTTCTAAGGAACATCTTGATTCTATGGAACAACATATTATTGTGTCTGCTCTAGACTCTGATGTACTGCTCAAGGTTTCAGAATGCACTACAGCTAAAGGAATGTGGGACAGACTTGAGGAATTGCCCAAGAATCCAAGGAGTGACTTGGTAGATAAAGAGGAGTCATCTGCTGGCTCAATCTCTTATGAAAACGAAGTGGAAGTCTACTTCATGACCAAGGGAGAATCAGAATCAAGCCAAGTAAGTACAACCTCTTCTAATAAGTGTGAAAGTTATTTTCAATTGCTTGATGCTTTCCAAGAAATACATGAAGAAGCTAAGAGATTGACTTTTTCAAATAACCGATTGAAGTGTGAAAATAATAGGTTGAATATAAAAATCACAGTTTTGAAAAAAGACTTGAATCAATCAAAAACTAAGTTAGAAAATTCTGGTTTGACGAATGAAAAATCCTCTTGCAAATGTGATTCAAGTTTTTGCAAAAACTGTGAGTCTCTTCAAGAGAAAGTCTTATATCTTGTGAAAACAATTGATATTATTTCGAAAGTAAAATCGAATTTTGAAAAGGTGTTGGCATCCCAAACATGTGTATTTGGAAAATCTGGCTTGGGTTTTAACCCCCAAAGCAAACAAACTGGGTGCACAAAACCTTTTTCAACTTTCACTAAAAAACAATCGGTTAAAGCATCGAAACAACCGGTTGTTTGTTGTTTCTATTGAATGAAAAAGGGACATTTTGTTAGGTTCTGCAGTATCGGAAAGTTCTCTATAACTAAGGGTATTCTGAAATGGGTTCCTAAAGATCCTAATGATTCTTGGAAACACATTAACACCTATGGACCCAAATTCACAAGGGGACCATATTTGGCAACTTGATTTTGTTTCTATTGTAGGATTGTGTGGAGAGAAAACAACACCTATGGTATCTAGATAGTGGTTGTTCAAAACATATCACAGGTGATGCATCTAGGTTCATCAACGTTTCTCTCAAACCAGATGGCCATGTAACCTATGGTGACAATAACAAGGGAAGAATTCTCGGCAAAGGTACAATAGGTAACAAAAGTAGTTTGCTTATACATGATGTACTCTATGTTGAAGGTTTGAAGCATAGCTTGCTTAGCATCAATCAGCTTTGTGATAGAAGTTATCAAGTGACCTTTAAGACCAACTCATGTGAAATACGCTTACCTAACTCAAAGGATGTTCTTCTCATTGGTAAGAGATCTAACAACATTTATCTACATGATATATCTAGTAATTCTTCATTAGGTTATCTTTTATCAAAGCATGAGGAATCATGACTTTGGCACATAAGGTTTGCTCATATTCATATGAATCATCTAAATAAGCTTGTATCAAAGGAACTGGTTTATGGCTTACCCAAACTCAAATTTGAAAAAGAACATGTCTATGAAGCATCTCAAAGGGGGAAACAAACTAGAAAATATTTTTCTTTGAAAAATTGTTTCAACTTCAAAACCCTTTGTAATTTTGCACATGGATCTTTTGGGTCCTTCTAGGACTATGAGTCTTGGAGGAAATCTATATGGTCTTGTTGTTGTAGATAACTTTTCCAGGTACACTTGGACACTTTTTCTACACACAAAGAAGGAAGCATATTCAGAATTAAGAAGCTTTCCAGGAAACTTCAGAATACATGCTACAGCAACATAGGAGCAATAAGAAGTGATCGTGGAGGGGAGTTTTAAAATGAAAAGTTCATTAGCTTTTGCAACAAGTTAGGGATATCTCATAACTTCTCTACACAAAGAACACCCCAACAGAATGGTGTGGTGGAGAGAAAGAACAGGTCTCTAGAAGAGCTTGCAAGGACTATCCTAAATGACTCTGCTATACCAAAATGCTTCTGGGCTGATGTTGTGAGCATTGCTTGCTACGTGATGAATCGTGTGTTGATTCGGCCTATTATGAAGAAAAATCCTTATGAATTGCTGAATGGGAGAAAGCCAAATGTGAGCCACCTAAAATTCTTGGGTTGTAAGTGTTATATCCTTAACAATGGCAAAGACAACTTAGGTAAGTTTGATGCTAAGTCCGATAAAGGTATCTTTCTTGGTTACTCTCTTAAAAGCCATGCTTATAGAGTCTTTAATAAAAAGCTTATGACTGTTGAAGAGTCTATTCATGTTATTTTTTATGAGACTAACAATTATGAACAAGCTGCAGCTAAGATCAATACAAACGAGGATGATCAAAACACCTCTTTAAAGAATCTTGACAACAACACAAAAATTCAACCGATTGAATCCTCGATTCAACCGATTGAAAATCTGCAGCAGAAGGATCTACCAAAAGACTGGAAGGTTCCTAAGGATCTGTCTATTGACAACATCATAGGTCAAATCCACAAAGGAGTTTCCACCAGAAGGCACATGGCAGAGTTCTGCAATCATACTGCATTCGTTTCAAAGATTGAACCTCAATTAGTGTGTGAACCTCTCAAGGATGAATTTTGGACAACAACAATGTAGGAAGAGCTTAATCAGTTTGTAAGTAATGAAGTTTGGACTTTTGTTCCAAAAACGAATCAAATGAATGTGATAGGTACCAAGTGGGTGTTCAGAAACAAATCTGGTGACTCAGGGATCATTACAAGAAACAAAGCGAGACTCGTGGCCAAAGGATACAATCAAGCTGAAGGAATCGATTATGATGAAACCTTTGCACCTGTGGCAAGGTTGGAAGCGGTAAGATTGTTATTAGCTTTTGCTTGTATGAGTGGTTTCAAATTGTTTCAGATGGATGTGAAAAGTTCATTTCTCAACGAAATCGTGAATGAGGAGATATATGTCTCAAAACCACCTGGCTTTGAAGATCATAAACATCCAGAGTATGTATACAAGCTTAAGAAAGCATTGTATGGCCTCAAACAAGCTCCGTGTCAATGGTATGAAAGGCTAAGTCGTTTTCTTTTATCTCATGAGTATAAAATAGGTAAGGTAGATAAGACTTTGTTCATTAAGAAAGCTAGAACTAATATTATCTTAGTACAAATATACGTAGATGATATTGTGTTTGGCTCGTCTAATGTAAAACTTTGTGAGGACTTTGTCAAAGCTATGCAGGGAGAGTTCGAAATGTCAATGATGGGAAACCTCTCATTCTTTCTCGGTCTATAAGTTAAAAAATCCAAAGAAGGGATCTTCATATGCCAATCAAAGTATTGCAAAGACATCCTTAAGAAGTTCGAGATGGAAGCATGTAAAGCAGCATCAACACCAATGTCAACAAACTGCTATATAGAAGCTGATGAAGTTGGACCAGAGGTTAATCAAACCATGTACAGGGGTTTAATAGGTTCTCTTCTTTATCTAACTGCAAGCAGACCAAACAATTATGTTTGTTGTGTGTCTTTGTGCTAGATTCCAGTCCTACCTTAAGGAATCACATCTCAAAGCTACAAAAAGGATCTTGAAATATCTAAAAGGCACAATATCCATGGGCTTATGGTATCCCTCTCTTTCTCCTATACATTTGGTAGGTTATTCTGCTTCGGACTTTGTAGGTTGCAAATTAGATAGGAAGAGTACAAGTGGAACATGCCTTGTCTTCACCGAGACTGACTTGTAGGACGTAGTCCCACACGACAATGACCCTGTGGTGATTTTAGTAGTGATAACAGGCAGAAAGGTACACCGCGTCCTAGTCGATCAAGGACGCTCGGCCGATGTGATGTTCTGGTCGACCTTCAACAAGCTGCAATTGTCCCTTGACCAGTTGAGGCATTACGTTGGATGTCTGTACGGTTTCACATGACCAGGTGGAAGTGCGGGGGCACATAGAACTGAGGATGACCTTCACTGATAGTGCAGCGTCCCGCACCGCCAACATCAGGTATTTTGTCGTTAATGCTCCTTCAGCCTATAACATTCTTTTGGGTAGACCTGCTTTGAACAGGATTGGAGCAGTGGCCTCGTCAATGCATATGAAGATGAAGTTGCCTTCCCTTGAAGGAGTCGTGATCACCATGAATTCTGATCAGAAGGAGGCCAAGAGGTCATATGAGAACAACCTCAAGACAAAGTGAGGAGTGTGCTCAGTCACCACCCAACCTTCAAGGGAAGAAGGGGTCGCCCGTCTCGAGATTGCCTGGAAGAGACGACCCAAGCCTACAGAGGAAGTGCTGGAGAGGGAGATCAGGGGTAAGAAGTTCAAGCTTGGCAGATCTTTGGGCCAAGAAGCATAGGAACAGATTGTCGTGGTCATAGCACGACATATGGATGCTTTCGCATCGTCAACCTTAGACATGCCTGGCATCGACCAAGTAATCCCAAAGGTTCGACCTGTCCGCCAGAGACAGAGAAAGTTCAATGATTATAGGCGACAGGTCATCAGAGAAGAGACCCAGAAGCTGTTGAGCGCTGGCCACATCAGGGAGATCCAATACCAAGAGTGGCTGGCGAACGTAGTGTTGGTCAAGAAGGCCAGCGGGAAGTGAAGGATGTGTGTGGACTTCACATATCTCAATAAAGCCTGTCCAAAGGGCTCATACTCGCTGCCCAACATTGACGCCCTGGTAGACAACACCTCAGGGTGAAAGCTTCTTACTTTCCTAGATGCCTTCTCGAGGTACAACCAGATCCGCATGCAACCCATGGACGAGCGCAAGACGACGTTTATGGCGAAGCTCTCTTGCTACTATTACAAAGTGATGCCCTTCAAGCTAAAAAATGCAGGGGTGACCTACCAGCGACATGTCCATGATAGGGCAAAATGTCCAGGCGTACGTGGACGACATGGTGGTCACCTCCTAGGTGAAGAACCAACACGTCGTTGATTTTGAAGAGCTATTTACTACGATAGCTAAATACATGCTGAAGTTGAACCCTGAAAAGTGTGTGTTCGGGGTATAGGCAAGCAAGTTCTTAGGTTTCCTACTTACCGGGAGTGGGATAGAGGCGAACCCTGAGAAGTGCGCTGCAATCATAGCTATGTGTAGCCCGATAAGTGCAGCAGTTGACAGGGCGGATGGCTGCTTTGTCCATATTCGTGTCAAGAGGGGGAGATAAGGGGCATCCCTATTTTTAATGCCTCAAGAGAAATAATAGGTTCATTTGGACCAAGGAGTGTGAGGATTCATTCCTCAAATTGAAGGAGTACTTTGCCACCCCACCAGTATTGTGCAAGCCACATCCAGGCACCCCGCTTCGATTGTACTTCGTAGTCACATATCAGGCGATTAGTTCGGTCCTAGTCCTGGAGCAGGATCAGGTAAAAAGACCAATATACTTCGTAAGTAAGGTGTTGCAAGGGCTTGAGGTAAGGTACCAGACCATAGAGAAGGCAACTTTGGTAGTAGTGTTTTCAGCGCGAAGACTTCGCCACTACTTCCAGAGCTTCACCATGATCATGATAACAGACCTGCCCATTCGCAAGGTCTTACAGAAGCCTGATGTGGCAGGACATATGGTGTGCTAGACGGTGGAACTATTAGAGTTCAATGTGAAGTACGAACCCAAAGGCCCTATCAAAGGCCAGGTTTATGCTGACTTCGTGGTAGAGCTCTTCTCAGCAGCCACGCACCAAGAAGGAGCATATTTCAGTTGGGTCCTCTTCGTAGATGGGTCCTCTAATCAATAGGGGAGTGGGGCTAGTGTCATCTTGGATGGACCAAATGGGTTGCTGATCGAGCAGACCCTGTGGTTTGCTTTCAAGGCCAACAATAACCAAGCGGAATATGAGGCCTTGACAGCTGGAATGCTGCTAGCCAAAGAGATGGGGGCGAAGAGTTTGATAGCAAAGAGTGACTCCCTTTTAGTAACAGGGTAGGTTACGGGAGAGTACCAAGCCAAGGACCCCCAGATGGTCGCATACCTATAGTATGTTCAAATTTTGAAGGAGACTTTCATGGTGTTCGAGTTAGTACATGTCCCTCGAGAACAGAATGCCCGAGCTGGCTTGCTAGCAAAGCTCGTTAGTTCAGGCAAGGGGGCACATAGAACTGAGGATGACCTTCACTGACGGTGCAGCGTTCCGCACCGCCAACATCAGGTATCTTGTCATTAATGCTCCTTCAGCCTCTAACATTCTTTTGGGCGGACCTGCTCTGAACAGGATTGGAGCAGTGACCTCGTCAAGGCATATGAAGATGAAGTTGCCTTCCCTTAAAGGACCAACACGTCGTTGATTTTGAAGAGCTATTTACTACGATAGCTAAATACAGGCTGAAGTTGAACCCTGAAAAGTGCATTTTCAGGGTATAGGCAGGCAAGTTCTTAGTGTTCCTGCTTACCGAGCCTGGGATAGAGGCGAACCCTCAGAAGTGCGCTGTAATCATAGCTATGCGTAGCCCGATCTCAGTGAAGGAAGTGCAGCAGTTGATAGGGCGGATGGTCGCTCTGTCCAGATTCGTGTCAGCAGGGGGAGATAAGGGGCATCCATATTTCCAATGGCTTAAGAGAAAAAGCATGTTCATCTAGACCAAGGAGTGTGAGGAGTCATTCCTCAAATTGAAGGAGTACTTGGCCACCCCACCAGTATTGTGCAAGCCACATCCAGGCACCCCGCTTCGATTATACTTCACAGTCACAGATCAGGCAATCAGTTCGGTCCTAGTCCAGGAGCAGGATCAGGTAAAAAGACCAATATACTTCGTAAGTAAGGTGTTGCAAGGGCCTAAGGTGAGGTACCAGGCCATAGAGAAGACAGTTTTTGCAGTAGTGTTTTCAGCGCGAAGACTTCGCCACTACTTCCAGAGCTTCACCGTGATCGTGATAACAGACCTGCTCATTCGCAAGGTCTTACAGAAGCCTGATGTGGCATGACGGATGGTGTGCTGGGCGGTGGAACTATCAGAGTTCAATGTGAAGTACGAACCCAGAGGCCTTATCAAAGGCCAGGTTTATGCTGACTTCGTGGTAGAGCTCTCCTCAGCAGCCACGCACTAAGAAGGAGCTGATTTCAGTTGGGTCCTCTCCGTAGATGGGTCCTCTAATCAATAGAGGAGTGGGGCTGGTGTCATCTTGGAAAGACCAAATGGGTTGTTGATCGAACAGGCCCTGCGGTTTGCTTTCAAGGACAGCAATAACCAGGCGGAGTATGAGGCCCTGACAGCTGGAATGCTGCTAGCGAAAGAGATGGGGGTGAAGAGCTTGATAACATAGAGTGACTCCCTTTTAGTAACATGGTGGGTTACGGGAGAGTACCAAGCCAAGGACCCCCAGATGGTCGCATACCTACAGTATGTTCAAATTTTGAAGGAGACTTTCGCGATGTTCGAGTTAGTACATGTCCCTTGAGAACAGAATGCCCGAGCTGACTTGCTAGCAAAGCTCGCCAGTACCAGGGGAAGAGTCAATGCAAGTTTGCCTAGTTGAAGGAGGCGAAACTTGGATGACGCCCTACCAACGCTACTTGGCTGATGGGACATTCTCGCTGGAACCTACAGAGGCCATAGTAGTCAAGAAGAATTCAAGCAGATACACCCTGATCGACGGGAATTTGTTCAAACATGGGTTCACTCACCCCACCCTGATATGTGTAAGTGGTGAGCAGTGCACGGACATTATGGAAGAACTTCACAAAGGGATATGCGGGAGTCACATCGGTGGTCGAGCTCTCTCGTCGAAGGTTGTTCGCGCAGGATATTGCTGGCCAACCATGAGGGAAGACTGCACGAGGTATGCACAGCAGTGCAAGCAGTGCCAGTAACATGCTGACTGGCACAAGGCGCCCCCAGAAGAGCTGAGATTGATTTATAGCCCATGGGTGTTTCATACCTGGGGAATTGACATTCTGGGGCCATTTCCTTTAGCAATGCGGCAGATGAAGTACCTTGCGTTGCCATTTAGTACTTCACAAAGTGGATAGAGGCTGAGCCAGTAGTGTAGATCACAGCCCACAAGGTCCAACACTTTGTGTGGAAGAACATAGTATGCCGCTTCGAGGTCCCAAAGCGGTTGGTGACCGATAATGGCACCCAGTTTGCAAGCTAGCAGTTGGGAAAGCTGTGTACAGAGCTGGGAATAAAGCAGGTGTTCGCATCAGTCGAACACTCCTAGACAAACGGGCAGGTCGAGCTTGCCAATCGAGTTCTGCTCAGAGGTATGAAGAAAAGGCTGGAGAAAGCCAAGGGGACCTAGGCAGAAGAGGTTCCAAGAATTGTGTGGGCTTACCACACCACTCCCCAGTCCACTACCAAAGAAACACCCTTTAGCTTGGTGTATGGTTCGGACGCGATGATTCCTGTAGTGATCCAAGACATCTCACCATGTTTTCAGAACTTTGTGGCTGAAGAATCCAACAAAGAAAGAAAGGTGAACCTGGATCTACTGGATGAAGTCAGGGAAGAAGCGAGGATCAAGGCAAAAGCCTTGAAGAGAAAGGTGGAGTACAGGTACAACTCCAAGATGAGACCTCGGCAGTTCCAGGTCGCTGACTTGGTGATGCGGAAAGCCCACCCATACCAGTTAGAAAACAAATTGTCTCCCAAGTGGACTAGTCCCTTCCATGTGACAGAGGCCCTTGGGAATGGAGCATATAGGCTCGAGACTTTAGAAGGTGGAGCAATCCCTCGAACATGGAACGCAACCAACCTTAAGTTTTATTTCAGTTGAGTTATTGCATTGTACACAGTTTTAGGAGACACTCTTTTTCCCTTATCAGGGTTTTTTAACGAGGTCACCCAATAAAATTTCAGTTATTCAGGGAAAGAGATGTACTTGTAAGTATTTTGTACAGTGCAGTAACGAACCTCTCCCTTGGGTTAGAAACACCAAGATTGGGAATAGTATGGTTCTTAGTGAGCCTCCCTCTTGCGTGGGAACGCCAAGGTCGAGATAGAAGGTTCCCCTAGTTAAAATCCTCCCCTACCTTTGTACAGTTAGGGCGAGGTCATTAAAACGAACCTCTTCCTAGGTTTGATACGCCAAGATTGGGAATAGTACGGTTCCTAAGTGAGCCTCCCTCTTTTGTGAGGTCACCAAGGCTGAGAACAGTATGGTTCACCAGTCAAAACCATCCCCTACCTTTGTACAGTTAGGGCGAGGTCAGTAAAACGATCATCTCCCTTGGTTTGATACGCCAAGATTGGGAATAGTACGATTCCTAAGTGAGCCTCCCTCTTGTGTGAGTTCACAAAGGCTGAGAACAGTATGGTTCACCAGAGAAACCCTCCCTTGCCTCTATATGGCAAGGACGAGGTCAGGAAAACGAGCATCTCCCTTGGGTTAGAAACACCAAGACTAGGAATAACATGGTTCTTAGTGAGCCTCCCTCTTCTGTGGGAACGCCAAGGTCGAGAATTAAACAGTTGCCAGTTAAAATCCTCCTCTGCCCCTATACGGTTAGGACGAGGACAAAAAGAAGGACCTCCTCCTTGTATTGTAAGGCAAAGTTAGTATGGGTTCTAGTTACATGTCTCCCTTATCCCTGTATGGGAAGGTCGAGTCCAGCTAAGTTAAAATATCTCCCTTGTTTTGTAAGATAAGGTTGAGTATAGTATGGTTCCCAGTCAAAGGTCTCCCTTGTCTTGTAAGACAAGGTCGAGAGTGGCGCGGTACCTAGTTGATGATCTCCCTTGACCTTATGAGTCAATGCTGAGAGCAACATCTCCCTTACCTTTGTTTGGCAAAGGATAGGTCGATGTAAGAGCTTGGGTAAGCATTGGCTCTACCATGAGACGACAGATTAAAGCCAACAAGTGGTGAGGAAGCATGCTACCTCAGACAGAAAGACCCTAAAGGCGTTGATTAAACGTGGTACCTAAGACAGAAAGAACCTAAAGGCGTTATTAGTCTAAGCAAGTCAGGCGAAGCAGTTAACAAGGACAAAGGGAACAAGATCAGATAGAAAGCAGATTTTATAAATAAAGAAGCATATGTACAAGTTACTGAATTGTTCATCAAGCAGTTAAATAATTACAAACACGGAAGGAGTCACTCCTTGGCATTGACCAGCTGCCCATCAACGACCTTTTTTTGACAAGCCGGTTTGAGAAAGATCTACCCCAGGATACACACAGGTAACATAGGCCATGGCATCCTCAAACCCAGCCGCATAAGCATCAGCAACGTTGTTGGTAAGCTCCTCCTTAGTCTGATTGAAGAATTCGTCCTAGCGAACTAGCTCCCCTTCCAGCTGGCCAAGCCGCACCTCTTGCTGGGTCGCTCTTTCCTCCAGCCTGGCCATCTTAGCCTGCGACTCCTCAACCTCCTCCTGCAAGTCAATAACCTCATTTCAAAGAGACAAGACCTTCGAATGAGCACTCAGGGTCTCCTGGGACTTCTCCAATAGAAGCCTCTTGGTCTCCTTGTCGGTTTGGCGAAGGTCTGACACCTCTAGATACAGTGCGATTTCACGTTGTGTGAGCTTCTTGATCCGAAGTGCGTCTTGACTTGCTCCCTCCCTCAACTCCTACATCTCATTCTGCAATTCTAGCACCTTTGTCATGGCAATACTGGACGCGACGAGGAACTCCCCAAGGCCTTTGGCTGCACGCGCTTGCAGGGGGTCTTCGCGTAGGCTCTCCATCATCTCCCAGTCTTGGAAGGATTGAAGGGCCTGTTGGAGGAAGGAGGCATGCCAAGGTCACCTCCATAGGCGCTCTCCCCCTCGCACTCGTGTACCACGATGTCACGAGGGGAAGAAACACTTGGAGGATTTTCTCTGAAGGAGGGGGCACTGCTGTCTGAGGTTGAGTGCACTGAGACAGCGGGATCGGTTGTTCGTTTCATCTTGAAGACGAGGCCAGAACAGGTGTCCTCGTCCTCAGAGGCAGTAGCCTCAACTACCCCCTTCTTCCTATGATCCAGAAGGGCTGGAGCAGAAGGGCTTGGGGCAGAGATAGCCGCAGTAAGGGCATCAGCAGAGGCCGAGGCCGAGGCATCAGATGGGTCAGGGGTAGCTTTGCGTCTGAGGGCCATTTCGGCTAGATGCCTTCTCTTTTCAGCGTTGAGCACCATGCCTGCACAAGAAAACATCAATGCATAAGAGGCTAAACCAACACAGTATGCAAGTAGAGACAAGTAAAAGAAGAGTCAAACAAGGTACCAATATAACCCTTGAGGGACTTAGGGCTGAACTCAAACTTGAGCAGCTCCACCGTGTTAAACGGTGCTTGAAGAACAAAAAGGATGTCGCACACCTCCCGTTTTTTAGAAGGTAGGTCCTCAAGGCACCTGGATTTCTGGATATTGGGTTTCTCTGCCCAGTAAAAAGGGAACTCGTCCAAGAGAGTGGGGTCTCTCCTGTTACACCGAACCTTGAAGAAATGTTTCTTGAAGCCTTTGTAGGACTGCTGGAAGAGCGTCAGCGACACCCTCCCAACAACGTTGTTAAAGCTTACCTACAGCTTCTGGCCCGGGCTCTTCGCTTCGAAAAAATACAGGAACACGTCCACTGATGGTGTATTGCCAAGACAGTGGCACATGATGACAAAGGCCCTCATGAATGCCCAACTGTTTGGGTGCAGTTCGGCGGGGGCAACATTCACCTCAGTAAGAAGGACTCATTCGAATGGGTGAAGGGGAGGCACAGGGAAAGCCTTCGAAAGACAGTTGAGTAAATGAAACAGAAGGGTCACTCAGGGTTCGATGACTCGTCATAACACACAGGCTCACCTACCCTACAGGGCACAACGCTCAGGTATTTATCATGGTCCTTACCGAAGACACAAGACTTATGACGGGTCTGTTTCTTTCTATAGGCAGCTATGCTTGCGAGGGAGGTAAAGCTAGAGGTTTCCTTTAAAAGGTTGTCGGGTTGCCCAACGATACAAAAACCTATAGTCAGAAGAAGAAGGAGTTGGGTTTGATGTCGAGGGTGGTGTTGAGGTTGGATTTGAAGTTCGGGTAGAATTTGGAGTTGAGGTCGGAGAAGGATTTCGTTGAGCCATCTTAAATAAGAGGGCTAAAAAAGAAGAAAAAACGAAGCCTTAAAGGAATAAGATGGGGCGACTCTGAAAACCAGAAAAATAGAGACGCGAAAACGAAGAGCAGAAATCAAAAAGTGCAGAAATATAAACAGTCCCAGAACAGTTATAACATGTCATGAGCATCAAAATCATAAAGCAGGGGCATCCATGAAGTAAAAAGCATACCTTTGAGCAAATTAGGGTTCGAAGGTTGGAGTGTTCGAAAAAGAAGAGAGAGCGTTTTCGAGAGTAAGAAATACTTGAGAAATGCTAAGTAATGAAACAGTGAAGTAGCGTAGGGGTTTGAAAGGTTTAACATATACAAAGAAGCGCAAGCGGCAACGAGTCTTAACCATTGATCTTGCCACGTGTACGCTGTTTAAAAAGTATGGTGATACGTCACTTCGGTGCACTGTTGATGGAGATCAAGTAGAAGAGGATTTCACTAATGGAAGAAGAGGCCATCCACCCAAGCATTTAAAGTTCTTCCTTCTAGTCTTTTCAAATATAAAGAAGAATTAAATAAAAAGAGGACCAAGCCCAAAGCCAACAAGAAGACTACAAGCATTCAAGAATGGGCTCCAATTATTATCTCTCTTTGTAATTTCTTTTGTATAAATTTTTAAATAATATAGAAATAGGTTTAGGATGTGCCAAATAGGAAAACCAAAAGACACCTCTCTTGTACAAAGGCACATAGGCGCTAGTTTTGGTAGGAAGGGACTAGAAGAGTTCCTTTTCACACTACTTTTCTCTTTAGGTGCTAGAATGACTTGGAAGGAGCTAGAAGATGACTCTTCACCCTTCTCTTGACTTGTAGAACTGGTCACCACCTCCTATATATAGAGGTGTAAGGTACCTAGAATAAATAAGTTGAAAGTTAAATTTTGAGAGTAAAGAACCTCTACCAAATTGGTGAGTGAGTGTGAGAGACTTGTGTCTTCTCCTCTTCTAGTGTTATCTTGAGAGATCTCTTGAGCTCTCAAGTGGCGGCAACACTTATCTTGAAGCCAATCCATCCTTCAAGTGGCGTGCACAATTCCAAGAGCTACAACCACATAAGTTTCCTTTTCCTTTTCATCTTATCCTTCCATACCCATTCCATATTAAACTCTAAAACATGTCTTTGTTGTTTCTTGTTGTTTCAATCGGTAGAACTTGTTTGGTTTTTGTTTATGTTCGGTAGTTTGTCTTGGTTTGCTGTTCTTGTAGATCTAATTGTGTTTGTTGAAGTTTCAATCGGTGGAATTATCACCTATACTTGTTTCATATGTTTAAAAATGGGTTTCTATGTGAGTTTGGCTTGGTACTTGTGTGTTCTTGAATAGTTCTTGAAAGGGTAAAGAATCTTGATCCAATTATAAAGGTGTATTCATATTCCAACTCATATTGTGTTCATGTCAACTGTTCACATCCTGTCACCTCAATGCCACGAAGGTCGCCACAGGCGATCACTTAAAGCCTCTTCACTAAAACAAGTTACAGCTCGAGCCTAGGGGACTTGTGTACTAGCCAAGACCTCGGTCATCGGCACCAGAGAAAGACATCAGACATCAGACATCGGTTTTTTGATGGTAATGGTGGGCCACGTAAGCTGGGCCCCACAAATAGTATGAGTTAACGCCTAGATTAAAAAAAACACCTAAGTCACGAGAGGATCATGCATGGGGTGTGTATGGTACATTTGGGTACGGCACAAGCAAGTGTTCCTTGGAGGCGCTAAGGCCCGTTAGGGTTAGGGTTTCCAGGGAAAGACTGAATGCATGGCACGTGAATACTTAGGGCACCTACAAAACAGATGATGCCGCAGCGCTGGTACATTAGTAGGTACCTTGGCGGCTATGCTGTTAGGTCTATGCACTCCAGTAAAGGGAAGTCTCATGCGCCAGATTATGCTAAGATTGTGTAATAGCGACGCATGGACATTCTCCTAGGAACCCTAAGCCCACCAAGAGACGTGGAAACAACACAAAAGTAACCCTAGATACAACCTATAAAGGGGGTGGTAAGAACCCTAGCAAGGTACACCGTTTCTAAGACTGAAACTGCTTTACACACATTACTGTTTCTTTAGCCCTTACTGACTTGAGCGTCGGAGTGCAAATGGCTGTAAGGGTACCCTTTGTCTTTTCAAGTAAAGCATTCTTCAACCCAAGAAAGTTCGACTGAAGGAGGAGACAGGCGGGGCCTGAGGCTGCCGTTAGAGTCAACAGACAACCAAGTCAACCGGCGAGAACATTATGCATGAAAGTGAGGAATATAAAATGGCTAGATTTGTAAAGGGATTAAGAAGGGAAAACCAAGACGTGGTGGAACTTTATGAGTATTCATCTTTAGAAAAATTGGTTCACCTTGCCATCAAGGTTGAAACCCAACTTTGAAAGAAAAAAGTTCAAAAACTCTCATAATGATGGCTACTACCAATCTTCTTGGAAAAACAAAAACAAAACTTCTTCCAAAACTTTCCCTTCAAATGTTGAGAAAGATTCCACTTACAACCCTAAAGATTCTAATCCCTCCACTTCAACACCTAAGTCACCTACGAAAACTTCAAGTAGAAAGTGTTTTAAATGTTTAGGTTTTGGGAACATTGCATCTAGTTGTCCTTTAAAAAGAAACATGATGGTTAAAGAAGGGGTTGTCATGAGTGACCATAGCTCCCAAAGATCTAGGTCCCGTAGCCATTCTAGATCCCCAAGTAAGGAAGAAAGTGAGAGTCCATGTGAAGGAGACTTATTACTAGTGACACTAGTACAAAATTTGAAAACAATGACTATTTATTTAGTGCGGCTTTGCGTTTAAACGCATTTGTAAAAAACGCGGTGACATTTTTGTAATTAAATTGATTTACAAATGCGGTCTTTAGTATGACCGCAATTGTAATTCAATTCAGAATGAATTACAAATGCGGTCTTTACTATGACCGCAGTTGTAATTCATTTTAATTGATTTACAAATGTGGTCTTACCCTAGAACCGCATTTGTAAATCAATTTTACCCTAAAAATAGAAGCGCGCCACTGGTTTTCACTTTCACTTTCGTCTTCTCCGCTCTTCGTTTCAACGTTCTCAGCTCTCTCCGCT
>Ga0123341_1002298_pt1 | contig 15607 bp, 12 predicted proteins | sample Turbeapinknodule_FD_89959 | JGI IMG/M metagenome (GOLD analysis project Ga0123341, IMG submission 89959) | Root nodule microbial communities of legume samples collected from Mexico - Turtle bean Mexico pink nodule | ecosystem: Host-associated > Plants > Roots > Nodule | place: Mexico: Nepantla... | reverse complement strand
TCTCATCTCTATCTTTATTTAGGTGTGAAATCTAAAATGAGCATAAAACTTTAGAATATATATTGAGAATTGATTATTTGATTTGGTAGGTAGTTTACTCAAAGAATCCAAGGAATATGAACTTTCCAAATGAAAAAAAATGTTGGTTGATATTTGTTTGATGATGATATTAAATTAAGGGATTGATGATTATTTTGAGTTTATTGTACACATTTAAATTTGTCAAGAGTATCAATTTGATGGAGATTATATATTTGATGGTTTTGCTATTGGAGTTATGATTGTTTATTACTTAAATAATTTAGAAATGATTGATTTATAAACATGGAATGGTTTTGACAAGCTCGCTAAACATAATTAATTTGATTATAAAACTTCTATTCTATATTGTTCCACTCTACCTATTTTCTCATGGATTTTTAGTATTTTTCATGGACTCAATTATATATATAGTTTAAGTATTTAGCATTTCAGGTGCAATGGGTTTCAACCTACCTCCCATCAACATCAAAATGGAATACGCCTCAAAGGGCAATTTTTACATGATTTATTTTATCATTATAATTATTGAAAATGATTTTTATAATTGTAATATTAAAAAAATATGAGAAGGAAAGAAAGTCTACTTTGAATATTTTTGTTTTGGTATATCATTTTACTTTGAAACTTGAAAGTGATGTCTCAATAATTTGAGATTGAATGCCAAAATATGAGCCAATAAAAGACTCAGCACCTACCATTCCTGAATTCATTACGACTTTGATTAAATGCTTCGTTTTTGTTTTCAGTGTTTTGTTTCTAAAAATAATAGATTATAGAGTTAAATGGTCATTCATTGGCTATTTCTAGAACCTTTGCTAAATGTTTTAAATCCCAAAACTGTGAATAAATTTAAAATGTTTTCAAATTGACCAGTTAATACCTATTAAAAGCAACACCGTTACGTGAGCCTAAAAAGGAAAAATAATAAATGTCCGTTAAAAGTAAAACAATCAGGTTTCATTAAACATTTTAAATTCCCAAAACCGTATTAAAGGTCTGGTAATAAAGAGTGGTATTTTGAAATTAAAAAAAACTTAGTCAATAATTGACAGAAATCAAGAAAGTGATAAATTTAGTAAGAAATTGCAGTGATATTATTGATTTATGGTATTTATTATTTATTGAGTAATGATAAAAATATATGAGGAGAGATAATAATTGAAAAAGAGAGAGAGAGAGAGAAGTGTTTGGAAGAAGGGGTAGAGACATGCACTCATAGAATAGAATAGAATCTGAAATGGTGTCGCTGTGAGTGTGTCTGCGTGTGCGTGTGTCACTGTCATTCTCTCGGGAGAAGAAACCAGAAACCCATTCCCTTTGGAGTGTTGCTTCCTTCAACCATTTTCCTTCGATGCTATGCTCCTTCTCTGCTCCCAAACGAAAAGTACAATTCTTCCTTTCCCTTTCGCTAGCCCCACTCCACACGTTCTTAATGCCAACCCACCCATTTTCCTTTGATCAAACCCCAAAATGTCTCTTCCTTTTGGTGGGGTAACCCTTCCTCTCCCTCTAGGGTTCTCCTTTTCTCAACCCCCACCCCCTTTTTAGTTTCTCTGCCCTCCTTCAAATCATTCCCGTTTTTTGTTCACTTCTCCATAATTCTCCACTCACCCTTTTCTTTTTGTCATCCTCAAAATCCCAATTTTCCCCCTACTTGTCTTTAGGGTTTGTTTTTGTTTCTTCATGTTTCTCCAAGTTTCAAGCTTGGAGCCACATTCGCCTTTGCTTTCTGTTTTTTAGTCTCCTGCTCTTGTTTTTAGCTTCTCTATTCAACATGGGTTGTGTCCATGGCAAGTGCTGTACCCGTTACCCTTCCCCTTCAGTGGGTGGCTCCAGAGACTTCAGAGAACTTGGCCCTTACAGTGCCCAGAGGAAACACATTCTCACTCAGAGTTCACTGCAATTTGTTCCTGTTCCTTCCCATAACTTCACTTTAGAATACTCTGTGCTCACTCAGAGGGGGTACTACCCTGATTCACCCGATAAAGAAAACCAGGATAGTTTCTGCTTTAGGACACAGTTCCAAGGTAACCCGAGTGTCCATTTCTTTGGTGTTTATGATGGGCATGGCGAATTTGGTACCCAGTGTTCAAACTTTGTGAAGGATAGGTTGGTGGAAAATTTGTCAAGTGACACTGCATTGTTGGAGGACCCTGTTAAGGCTTACACTTCTGCATTCTTGACCACAAATGAGGACTTGCATAAGAATGAGATTGATGATTCTTTGAGTGGCACCACTGCAATTACGGTGCTGGTTATTGGGAACACCCTTTATGTTGCTAATGTTGGTGATTCGAGAGCAGTGCTGGCTGTTAAGGATGGGAACCGGATTGTTGCTGAGGACTTGTCCACTGATCAGACACCTTTTAGGAGAGATGAGTATGAGAGAGTGAAGCTTTCTGGGGCAAGGGTTTTGAGTGTTGATCAGGTGGAAGGGCATAAGGATCCGGATATTCAGACTTGGGGTGATGAAGAGAGTCAGGGTGATGACCCTCCTAGGTTGTGGGTTCAGAATGGAATGGTTCCTGGAGCTGCATTTACAAGGAGTGTAGGGGATATGTTGGCTGAGACAATTGGTGTAATTGCTGTTCCTGAAGTGTCAACGGTCCAGCTTACACCTAACCATCTTTTCTTTGTTGTTGCAAGTGATGGTGTATTTGAGTTCCTATCCAGCCAAACTGTTGTTGATATGGTATGGCCTGCAACGTCTTGCTGATTTATAAACTTTAGTAATTATTTTGATAATATCTTCATTGGTTGAATTTTACTTACTGTATTTATTGTAAGACCTATTTTATGTTCCTTAAGAAGTTGTATGTTTTCTGACGAGGCTTGCAGCGTGCAAGTTGCAATTATATTTTTTTTTTCTTCATGTAATTATATTTTTTGCTGTACAAGGTTGCTAAAGATTTTCTGTTATGGCGTATTTTTATCTTTTTTATGTTTATTTTTTTATTGGTTGCGTTGCGAGGAATAATGTTTTTAACTCATCATATTCTGTCTTACAACTCAAATTGATGTTTGCTAAATCATCTAACTACTAGTCGTTTCACTCTTATTCTGTTTGTCATGCTTCGATTGTTAGATCTTATGACAACAGTGTGTATTAATGGTATTTAATATGTAGTTATTCTTACGAGAGAAGGGGTATATTAGTTACTGTAATCTCACAACTTTAGTGTTATATTCTTTTTTTAGATGAATTTCAGTTTTGAGGTTTCTTTTTAAGGCCTGCAGCTTTTCATGTGTATTAACTGACAGAATTATGTAACCTTGATCTGTAAATGGTTCACAGGACTGAATATTAATTGTTAATAATTCATTCTCAACCTGTGTGGGTTGTTTAGTGAGAAAAAAAAAATTATTCCACAGCTTGCTTCTGGTCATCTTTGATTATTTGCGTTATTATTAGCATACACAAATATCCAATGTTTTTTGTCCTATTTAATACATTTTCACAAATTATTGTGAACTGAGTTGTGTACAAATTACCTCCCACTAGTTAGCACGTCTGATAAGTAGAACTACTATTCAAAGTCTTATCCTGATTAATTGTATGATTTCTTTTATCGTGCAGGCAGCAAGTTATTCAGATCCCCGTGATGCATGTGCTGCCATTGCCGGAGAGTCATATAAACTATGGTTAGAACATGAGGGTCGAACCGATGATATAACAATTATTATTGTTCAGATCAAAGGCCTATCTAATGTATGATAACTCGAGTAATTCTTTCGCCTTATCTTATTTATGTTTTCTTCATTTAGTATTTGGAATAGATGTTAGACTTACAATGTCCCTAAATATTCTCTACCCCCCACTGCCCGATGCCCCAAAATGTTTAGCGGTGGTAAGAAGTGACCTTTTCTTGGAGCCCCTAGAGAAGTTTCTGAGGCTATTCCTATTCTGGATTGAAGTTTTAAGTGTGTAATACTATATTTAGACCTCGTTTTAGGTTTTTAAATGGCCAATGATTAAGTTTAGTCAGCTTTCAGGTTTGGTTACTCATGATTACCGAATGGGGATCTATAGTTTACCAACTTCGAGAAAATTATACTTCTATTAACAAATTACACAGTAATATTTTACCCTTTTGTCTCTCAAATGCTTTTCCTTAGTGAGTGTTATCTTGTATAGAAAAGCTAAACTCCCTTTGTGATTAAAATCATTGAATCTATCGCATCTTATCTAATCTTTTGATTTTTTTTTGTAGTCAGGTACATCTGGACTTGGATCAGGTGAGGTCAATGTCAGTACTGTAACAAGGACCAAGAGCAAGAGGGTAAAGGGAGCGTCTGAATTATCTGCCACTACTGGGTTAGATGTTTATCGTTCAGTCAGGAATGGCTTCTCTGATTTACAGTCCTGTCCACAGCATGTGGTCTCCACTAGAAGCCCAGCCATAGTGGTCCCTTCTCCAGCATGTCAAACATCTATTGAATTGGTACAGTTACACTAGCATTGTTTCATAATGATCAGTGAGGTGTAGCAACACACTCCTTGTTGGTTAAATTTTTTTGAAAACTAGAAAATTATGAATTAGGTTCATTAAGTAGCGGGTAGTAAGACCTACACAAATTTTATGATTTTCGATAAATTTCAACTTGAGAATGTGTTAAAAAGAATTTTGTAAAGAGTAAGTTGGTAGCATTTCTCTTAATTATTTGATTAGGATTTTTGTTATAGTTTTATTTCATTTCATTCCCCCTTTTCTATTTACAGTGACTGGAGAGAGGCTTTGTGGAAGCTTCAGTATGTATGCTTATACTTTCTCCTTGGTGGTACATTTCGCTGTCTACTCTTCTTCAATCTTCTGCATTACAGCCATAAACTTTGCTTGCTTGCCAGTATTATTCATTAAGCCAAATTGCTGACCCAATTTTGTCAGGCTGCTGATGGTTGCTTGTTTGAGGTGCATTATCTTGGCAGCTGAAGGATCCCTTTTCAGAATGTAGAAAGCACAAATGATTGATGGTCATTTTTTTCTGTTCTCAATCTTTTACTAATTCATGTTGTTTGTCATAACCATACAGAAGCACTTCAGAAGTAACACTAGAACTTGTCCTGCTGAGTAGCTAGCTCTACAACTCCACTCCCCAAATTTAAACTTTGGAATGAGGTCTATAAATAACTTAGGAGAAAGGAGTTTGGCTGGTGACTAATTGACTACTACTATTTGCATTACTCTGTAGTCAATGGTCAACTTGGAAGGCAACCCATGTGCTATTTAAAATGTAAATCCATTATCCTCGTTCTCATGCTGGATCCACTGTATCTTTTAGAAGCATCTGAATTCTTTTTATTGCTTTTCAAGATTAGTTTCATGTCTTTTCTGCAAATTACTGACTGGCTCGATGAATGGTTGGAACTACAAGTAATTAACTCATTTAAGCACCTCAATTCTTGTAAATTCTTGTAAATTACTTATTCATTGTGTTGCGATTCCGTAAACTGAATGTAAGAAAATGGTTAGGAATATGTTTTTTAACACCTTTTTTCTGCAATTTATGCTGCATGTCCCTTAATAGTAGTTTTTTTTTCTTCACTAGTGAAAGAAATTCTGAAGTTCAATTAATGTGAGAGGATGTATAAGAAAGAATGGCTATCACTTTTCATAAAATTAATAACTAATGCAATTAATTGCTAGGCGTATTTTCATGTTTCAAATAATGAAATAAGTTAAAATGTCTAAAGAAGATGACTGAATATGTCAGAAAAGTGGTAGCATCTTTGGCACACGATATCCATTATTTCCATTGTCTTTTTATGAATTATTCTCTTCCAAGAAATATCAATTATTTGATATTTACACGTATTTTTAAATAATTAAAGAACTGTATTAGAGTGTTGCTACCACTTAATAACTACAAATAATTGCAAAGCACATTCTCATTTAGCAAATAATGAGACAGCTTCAAAAGGTCAATAACAAATTAATGACTTTATTAGAAAAGTGGAAGCATCTTTTCAGCACAACAACAATTTTACAAAGTCTCAAATGGTACTTATTGTTGAGCCCCATGAACTATTTTAACTTTCAAAACGGGGTTCAGCTTAATCCAATTCTTTTATTTGTTTATTTATTTTCTGAATTGAGGGTGGGTTGAGTTTGATTAACTCACGAGGTTAATTTTCTTTAGTTTTTAATTTGTATTTATATAATTTATCAAGACTTTTATTGGTGATTGTGGAATTATCGATTTTAATATTTTATTTATTTTGGCACCTAAAGTCATTAATTGGGGAGAAGGTACATAACCCTGTTTAATGTTTACCTCCTTTATTGGGAAATTCTTATATTTAAAAAATGGTTTAAAAATGATTAAATGCAATATGAGAGTGATGATGAGTCTCTCTGGCATGGATGGACCATACTGCAACATTGATGAGCAATATCCTTAAACAGAGTACCATGTTATTTGGTGTATACCATTATGGAAGGACCTCAAAGACGCACACACGTGCTTTTTATTTAATATGAACATTTAGCAACCCTTCTTTTATACTTCCTCTCTCCAAAATACCCCTATATTCATTTCGAAACAATTCTACTTTTATTTTAAATTTATAAAATATACTCTTTTTTTCAATTTTTTATTTATCTTGAATATTTATGGAGAGAATGTTTGTATTTATTGAAAATAACTATTTTAGTAAACTTGTCTTGATAATCTATATAAAAGAAACTTTAAACTAATGGAGAAACTTATCAATTATCAATGAAATTAGCATCTGAAATTTTGTAAAAATGACAAAATGATTGACCAAATTAACAAATGGCCCTTAAAACTAGTTTATCTATTATTTGTAGCTGATATCATCTAAAATTGTTAAAGAAGTTGAATTTGTGGACTAAGTGTTTAAATGAAAGTCAAATATATACACACATGTAATTGTCACGCCACGTAAATAAAAATGATTAAATATTAGGGAAAATATCATAAACATTATCTTTAAGATCATGTTATGCGAAATATGCATAATAAGAATTTAGTTCAATTAATAAATTTAAAATGGAATTCAAGATTAGTTATACAATTTTTTAAAAAAAGAATCGCAAACGTAAAATACTTTTAGGAAGAAATATTTTTATACTCTCGTATGATGAATACTAATGATTGTCATGGTCAGCATCACAATCCATAAATTTTGATTTGGTAAAAGGAAATGGAAAAATAAGGAGAATTTACTTATTGTACAAAATTTCCTATAAATGAAGATTTAGTTTAGTGTAGGATAGATACAAAAAATGGTGAACAGTGTTGTGGGCATTAGTAGTATACAAAAAGCTTCTTATCTATGCTATCCTGAAGCAAGTTACACTGTTCCAATAGCTTGCTTAATTTGTCAGTTTCTCTATTTGGTTTGGCATTAAAAAATGTTGTAGGTGAATCCATGGTAGGTGATTTATCGAGCGGAAGATTGGTTTGAGCATCCCTCTGGTTAACAGTGGCATGGAATACATCATTTGAAGCCCTCCTTGGAAGATGTTGAAGTGGTTGATGCATAACGGGAAGAGGAGAGCTGCAGCTAACACTGATTATTTCATCTAAAGACGTGTCCGGATAATAAGATAGCCATGTTTCAGGGCTCACATTTGGAAGAGCAACATGATGATGTTCTGAGATGTAAGCCGTGGAGATTTCCCTGCTAGATAAACCCATTAGACGCCAGTTGAAAATTCTACGAAAAATCATACCCCAATGAGGAACTATATGGTAATTTGAGCCACGTAGCTCAAGCCTCACGCAGCTTTGCATTGTGACACGAGCCTCTTTTGTTGCCAAAGAAATTCCCATAGTCTTACTAGTATGAGTCAAGTACTGGATCAAGCAATTCTCAAGCTGTTTTCTCTGATTCTCAATCTCCTGTCTAACTTTAGAACCTCTGGCTAACCAGAATAAATCACCAGGAAAAGTAGGGAGCTTACAGTTTTGCAAAGCACGAATAATTGGTTCAGTATTCTCGTTTGAGCTCCATCCCAAAGTTGGCAAGCACATTTTCACTACTCTATCTTCATCACGAAACTTGTCAAGTAAACCAATTTCTGGACATGGCCAACCAGTGGGATTTGAACTGGCAGTAGCAGTAATTTCCTTTATTGAGCGATCTAAGGCTTCGTTGAACAATGAGATGCAGTTATTAGGCCCCAAGTTGCAGTTCATGACAATGCCCTGCACCCCTGGGAAGGACTTGAGATGGTCGTGAACAAGTTCTCGTATTTTCACACAGCCAACGTTGGGTTGCAATGGTGATTCACATGCCAGCCATTCCAGCCCTTCCCTTAATCGTGTATCACTGAAAAATCCACTTGAGTGTTCGATCCACTGGTTTTCGTTGAGGAAAACAAGCAGAAAGCTACTGATCTTCAAGTTATCAATGTTTTGAAGGCCCAGCTCATTAATTATAGCAGAAGAAAACCTTTCCTCGTATGACCCGCACAAGATCAAAAGAGGCAAGCAGGCCCCAGATGGAATTGACATCAGAAGATTATGAAGATGAGACCTCTGAAGTTCCCATGAGATGCTGTCAGACACAAGAAACATAACAGCACCTGCGCCGGATACTGCCTCATCTAGATTACCAAATGCTGTATCCCTAACTACAGAGAGGTAGCAGGAAGGATTGATGCCAGATTGACTATAAATCCATTTCCTCCATATTACCAAGCCAGGAGATGAAAAGACCACATCTTCATCACTAGAAGGCATGAACTTTGAGGCCAACCAAGTGCCTGCTGCCCCCATTTCATATCCCGTGTTCATTTGAGAGCATAGAATAATTTTCCAGCACAAGCATTTAGAATCTGGATTTCTTCTGCCTAGTGTACTGGCAACTATATCAGAAACATTAAGTCTTGACCATGATTTCTCCTGTTTTTCATATCTCTCCTTCATAGCTACATCAATGTCAAACTTATTGAAGTTGCCAGGTCGCTACATCAAAAAAGGGAACCACCAAAGTCAAAGATAAGTAAACCAAGTCAAAGATACATGTTCAAAAAAAAATCACAAAAATCCCGTCATACTTACATATAAATAATGTTGAATTGGGGGGCCCAATGGCATAGAGTCTAGTGCAGCATTTGATGCTAACTGCCTTTCTTCACGTAACATTCTTAGTTTTGATGCTCGCCTCCTCCATAACCTGACAGGAAGTCATCAGCAAAACAACGTAAAAATAGTAATAAATAGTACATACATGCAAACATTTCATGTGTAAGTAAAAATATAAAATTCTGAAATGAAAGAAGCCATAAAAACCTTAAGAACAACTTCAGCTTGGCCTCAGCAATTTCTTCATCTTGACAATTTTCTCTAGCTTCATTAATTTCATCTTCATGCTCTTGGTGAATAATCAGAGAGTCATCCTTGAATACACCCTGGGACACAGGAGGTGGCACTGAAAAACTATAACCTAATGAACTTTCAGGTGGAGCTGTTTTTGGTATATTCTCCAATGGCCTTTGTTCAACACTAAACTGAAAGTTTCTCTTTGGAGAGCCTCTAGCAATCAAATCTGAATTGATACCCTTGAAGACATCAAATCTAGTAAACTGTTGTTCAGGTATAATATTAGGAAAAGGAGAGCTCAGCAGTGATGGAAGAGGACAAGAAATATCTTGATCTTTTCGACTGTCTTGAACATCCTTAAATGTCTTTCCTGACATACTATCCTCAGGTGAGTAAATAGCCACCACGTCTGGAATTTCCTCATCAGGCTTCTGGACAGAACTATCATTTTCAACAGGTGAATCTACTTGTGGTTCATGCTTCCTCATTTCAATCTCTTTCACAGTCTCAACATTTGGTGATTCTGCTTGAATTGAGAGTGAAATATCTTCAATTATCCTTCGAGACCTTTTCTTATGCACAAGTTTTGAACACTTGGTGGGATAGTCAACATCAACATTGAGAAATGGACCTTCCTTCACCATATAAGGTTCTTCAAATATTTTTAGCAAGAACCCATGATACTCCAAGAGACCCTCTATGCCTTCATCCTAATTAATACAACAAAGGTGAATCTATGAGAAAGTTGGAAATTCAGGTATGCCATTTCCTGTCGTGCACCCTCAGCACCCACACTCCCCAATGAAACAAGAAAAATGGAAAAATGAGACGCACATATCCAAATCTATCCAATAAATATACCTCCATAGCAAGCCAGTTAGCAACTTGAGAAACAGGGATTCCTTGGTTATTCTGTATACCAGAATGCAGAGAAGCAAGTGCCTGGGTACGCAACTGGTAAAAGTAACACAAGACATAAGGGTTAGGATTTCTGATCAGAAGTTGGTTAGTCACATAACCAAAATCATTAATAAAGTGAATTCCACTAATGTATTGCAGACAGAAAGGGATTACATAAAATAAAATGAAATTAATTTTACCTAGTTATCATTTCAATATGCTTTATGGGACAGATGTTCTATTATCTAGACAAAAATGGGCAAGATATGGTAGAGTAATTTTGTCCCCAATCAACTTCAACAATTTCCTAAATTACCTGCAATGATTGAATAAATGCATGCCCAGTCTATAAATGGCAGCCCTAAGCTTTACAAGGACAAGTCCAGTCATATGGTCTTTATTGAGCACAAAATAGAAGACAGGAATATCACATACCTTTGCAAAGTGAGCATGCATTAGACATGCTTGAAGGTAAGTTGCTTTTCTTGCAAGCCGAAAGAAGGCAATAAAATTACTGGTTCGACACGCTCTGCAAAATAAATGAAGGAATGGTCAGATCAAAAACATAATTATATGTATATATATAAACTTCAATGGGAATTACAACCTTGCTACACTGCGAGCAAATAGAACTTCTGGAGTCTGCCTTATCTCTGGAGTCATTTTAGCAATTTCAAGGGAGAGTTCTGCAGGTTCAACCTAGCATGACTAGATTAGTTCCTTGTTTTTTTTTCATAGCAAATGAAATCATATAAACAAAGCACTACAAAGGCTACTTACTTTATAACCAGGATGCTTATCCAATTTAAGAAGAGCATAATAGCCTCGAAACTCTTTTTCGGTCAGAATATTCATTCCTTTCTTTCTATGATCATCATACAGCTGGAACAGTTCAACTGAAGTTTTGTTCATCTGCTCAATATTGAGATGAGCATCAAAGCCCTCTGAAAATCCTTCTCCTTTAGTGTAATCACACAATTCATGCATTGCAATGATATGTAATTTTATCTGGAACCGCATAAATCCACAGCTTCATTAGCCTTCATAATCATCAGATACTGCTTTGCAACAAGCATATGCATGTTCTAGATAAATCTAACTGGTATTTCAAAAAAGATATTCTACCAGTACACAACTATGAAATTGATAAACAACAAATTTATATATTTGGTATTATCTGGATCACATAATTTAGTGAACCATGAGGAGAGAAACTTGACATTATCACTTAAATAAGAGTAATAATGTGGCTTTTAAATGTATTATTGCAAGAAAAGCATGAATATTTGTTTTACCATGTGATCTTGATTATACTATCACTATACTAAAAAGGATTAGCCTAACAAAATGAAAATCAAGTCATCTGACAGAGAGTCGATGACTAATAACTCGTGGCACTAATGTTACAACACCGGACATGACTAAACCAAAAGGAAACTTTCTGGGAAAAAATACTAATAGAGGCTCAAGAATACATAAGGGTCGGTACAACAAATCAAGACTAATTCAGACAGGATAACTTTAGACTAACAAGAGGCACTTGAGTTTTAGTCCAACCCATGCAACGACTTTTAAGTGAAAGTTCATGCTGCTAAAATTTAATAGTGCACAATAAATAGGCTATGTGTTTCCATATTTTAGGTTGATGATGGGAGATATGTATTTCAATTGAGAAGTAGTATATCTGAAAATTCTTGCCCGAGGATTTTGAATCTAAGATCTTTACGGAGCACATTCATTCATAAAAGGGGTGAGTAGAACCAATGCCTAAGAACATGTATGGAAAAAGTAAACCATGATGAGATGGCCACAAGGAAGTACCATCTGTTCCAGCATAGTAATAGCCCCTTGATTGAAAATGTGCTGCATTCGCAGGTCCATTCGAATTGCTCTCATCCTATCCCACAAGAAATTATACACGCCAAGAAACCTCTCATCATAAGGCTGATCTAGCAATGTGAGTAGATAATCAATTGTATTCTGCAGGATGGGCATAGGCCGGATCAATCTGGCTTCCCTCTCAGCTGTCCTAGTATACTGTCATGAAACACAATTTAAGTAACTAATAATACTTGAAAGAGTATAGAGCAGTTTCATAGGAAAAAATAATAGTATTTAGTAATATGAGACTCACCTTCTTAACTGCAAGAAGTCTGCTAGTTACATTTCTATCCCCATCCACACGTTCATATTGGTCAAGATCCCCTTTTCTTTCACGCTCTCCCCTTTCAGACTCTGAAACACAAATCAAAATTAGGGCTAAATTTTTCAGGAAGTGTGACATGTTTCTTGAGATCAGATCAAAATATAACAATTCTCACAGGTTCACTCTTGGATTTAAAATCTGAGAAAATATACCAGGACACATATCTGGACATAAGCCAATAATTACATTGGATGTTTCCAGGACTTCAATATCAGAAACATGGCCACTGCTAATGTTGACAGCTGAATCCATTAAATGCCCCCTCACGTATTTCGGCTCCAACATAGACTGTTCATGTCTAATAGCAAAAGCCTTCTGATCGGGAATATCAGCATTATTTTGTTCAGATCTGCTTAGCTCTACTTTGAACCGGGCTAAACGCTTGGCCTTAGCTAAAACTTCACTGCACATTACAAGAAAAAAAAGATGCTTTAAAAATAAATAATGTATGATAAAGTAAATGCATAATGGACAAAAAGTAGAGCCAAGCTAATATCATACCGTTCAGAGTTGTCTTCAGGGGAAATTGAGTTTCCTTCAAGGGTTTCATTGGCTGCAAATGATGAAGCAGGTGATCTTGTTCTTTTAGAAGCAGTGGAGCTCATGGGCTTGCTTATAGTGGCTTCAGGAACATTAAACGGAAAAGATTTCTGGTGAATTTGAGAATGAGGGACAGTCCGTGAAACATTTGATGTGCTTCCTAGTCCAGGAGGAGACAAAGAAGGCCTGAAAGAAGAACCATTAAACAGACTCAAATAATTAGAGATGTTACTTTTCACATTTTTCTGGGAAGTCCTGGATTTAGGATGATTCTACACATGCACTATGAGCATAAAGAGTCTAAATTTACATCCGAATGATTGTCATGCTGAAAACTCAACATAAGGAAACACCAAAAAGGACAAAACAATCCATTCCATTTACTCATTCCAGTTATATAGAACCTTGAATTCAACAAACTGAGACTTATATTATATGGTACTTTCATGGAATAAAGGTTCTTCATAATAATGTTCAAAACAACAGGAGATAATTATTTAAACATCATCACAAGACTGGATTGTCATGACATATTTATACATACAATATTCCCACCCAAATGCCTGATACATAATAAATTTATAGAATCGTGATAGTATTACACTTTACAGGTGATATTGTCTTACTTGTTCATTGTGACAGGTTGACCATAATTCCCCAAAGCTTCAATGTCTGCATAAGATATAGGAGGAGATCTTCTCTCCAGATTTGGAAATTTTGAAGTTCTGGCTGTAACACCAGTTGTGGAATCACGAGAAGCAATAAATGTAGTGACTGGGGAAGGCCTTTGAGGGATATGGGTATCCGAATCTTTGTAGAGTATTTTCTGTCCATCACTCCAACTGGAAGAATCAATGGATCTGAAAGAGAATATGAACTATGAAAACGCATCACGCAATGAACATCTTAAATATAAACTATAGCCACAAAAAGAATGTCTTGTCTAAAATAAACATAAGTTCATTGAAAAAAATCGAAAACTGCTCCTAGTTTTGCCATAACATATAGAACAGGAACTTTTTTAGTATGTGAAAAGGGAAAAAAAAAATGGGTATCACCAAAAGTATACATGGAATTGTTTGGATTTTATCCAGACCTAGTATTAAATATTACTCTGACCATATTATCCCTGACAATATTTTCAGGGTCTAATGCATTAACAGAAGTCAATACAAGGACATTAACCAGCACTTGAACAAAACCATGCATGTATTAATAATAGCCAAGACTTACTCATTAGGTAGCGCTATTTTAAACGATGTTATAAACGGCGAGGGCTATTTTAATGGTTTACACAGATTCACTTCAAGTTACACTGATATTTCACTCTGGTGATTTACTGTCCTACATTCACTATCTCAAGAAGAGTACCGTAAGTGTTTTAGTTGTACAAAAGAATTTCGATTCACAGATTCACTGACAAAGAAACTTAACCATCGCAGATTACATCTGAAGCATTTCTCCATTTCATCTATCCAGCTTAAATCCTACCTATGTTTAGCGCAAGATCCCCATCAGTAGTAGATTATTAACCCCATATACCTTAATCATGCAAGTCGTGGTATAGTGTGATGTGATCCCCAACTTTCACCTCCAAAACACTGATAACATATAACCCTTCTTACCCCCAGTTAAATAAAATAACCAGTATGCAACTCAACAAGCAGCAAAAAACGCTTGAACCCTTCCAAATTCAAGCAACAAATTACAGATGCCAGACACCTTCGCTGTTCTTAGATAAAACAATTCAAATCAAAATATAATCCTTCGCAGAAGATTCACATGTTCTGATATACAAGAAACTCTTGTAGCAGTGGAAAACACGCAAGGGAAAGGGTTAAATGCTAATTGATTCAAATTCGTCATCCCATTTCAACGTGAGTACGAAACCCACTAAAAAGATAAAGTTTTTAGGGGATCATTTCAAGATACCAATGAAATAAACTAAAGGTTGGTGAAGAATTGACGTACCTGGGCGTGGATTGTGGCGAAAAAGCGGGAACAGGTGAAGAAAAGGGAGGTGGAGGAGAAGGATCGGTGAAACCGAAAGAGGGTGGAGATTTGAGAGGTGCGGTGGGTCCTGAAGCTTTTCCGAATCCCAAATACGACGACATTCTTGTTGTTGTTGTCGTTCTATGAAACAACTCTTGTTTTGGCACAGAGCAGAAGCTTTTTCTTTTTCTTCTAATGACCCTTTCTCCTTCTTCGCTTGGATTCAGGATAAAGAAGAAACCCCACAACCAGGTATCGTTCTTCTTCCCTTCCCAGAGTGAAATTTTAAAACTTTAATGGAGTCTTGTGAAAAACCCGAAGTGGGATTCCAACACAATCCTCAAGGTGATGAAGAGAGAGCGAGTGAGAGGAAGAAATGAAGCAAAGATTCAACCAAATTAAAATTTAAACTCTACAAATCTTGATTGTTTAATTTATACGAGAAATTTATTTTGTAATCTTATTATTTTTATAGTTTTATTATATTTGTTAATAATTAATTAAAAAACAATACAATTTAAAAAATTATATATCTAATTTTGAAAAAATAGTTTTAAAAAATTATATAACTATTATCTTTTTTAAAAGAAGTTATTTAATTATTTTTAAATAAAAAACATTTATTCAATTATATTT